>Ga0210044_10000571_pt1 | contig 55997 bp, 32 predicted proteins | sample CryGey13umfilter_2_FD_183959 | JGI IMG/M metagenome (GOLD analysis project Ga0210044, IMG submission 183959) | Groundwater microbial communities from aquifer in Utah, USA - Crystal Geyser 4/9/14 3 um filter (SPAdes) (version 2) | ecosystem: Environmental > Aquatic > Deep subsurface >...
CGGAGCTGGGTTCTGCAGCCAATTGGAATTCTGCGTCGAACCGCAGAACCAAGTCCGGAGTCCGGAGTCCGGAGCTGGGTTCTGCAGCCCGTCGGACTTCAGCAGTATTCCGTGCAGCAACCGGCTGAAGCTCTGGACTCCAGACTCCAGACTGTCCCAGAATCGAAATCTGGACCGGCCCGTCGGACTTGTCGAACCGAAGAACCGAGTCCGCAGTCCGCAGTCCGCAGTCCGGAGCTGGGTTCTGCAGTCAATTGGAATTCTGCAGCATCCAATGCAGCATCCGGCTGAAGCTCTGGACCCCAGACTCCAGACTGTCCCGGAAGAGGTAGCGAGATGATGTCGCACAGAGACACGATTCGATGGGTCCGGGCGAAGGGCTTGAAGCTGGAGTTGCTGGGCGACGGGCGCGTTCTGGCGTGGCTGAGCTGGCAAAGCGTCGACGCCGGAATTTGGGGGCTCGCCATCGTGGAGGCGTTCGCGGCGCCGGCACGGATTGGCGACGTCTTGGAGAGCTTGGGGGGCCGTCTGGAGCTGGACGCGTCGGGCCAAGCGCGGCTCGAGGAGACGCTGAGGCAGCTCTGCCGTGAGGGTGTGTTGGTCGACGCGTCGGGAGCCCAGGCGGCGCCTTCCTGGGAGATGAGCTTCGTCGAGGTCGGGGACCAGAGCGCGATGTTGAACGACCGCGAGCGGACCGAGGCGTTGCTCGAGGCCGTGACGGCGACGGTGCGCGAGGGCGACGTGGTGGTGGACATCGGCACGGGCAATGGGGTTCTGGCGTTGGCAGCGGCCAACGCGGGGGCTCGCCGGGTCTACGCCATCGAGGCCAGCAGCCTAGCCGAGCTGGCCGAGCAGGTCTTTGTCGCCAACCGCGTCGACGACCGGGTGACCCTGGTGCGCGACTGGTCGACGCGCGTGACGTTGCCGGAGAAAGCCGACGTGGTGGTGAGCGAGATCATCGGCCACGACCCGCTGGCGGAGAACCTGCTCGAGGTCATGTTGGACGCCAAGGCGCGGCTGCTCAAGCCCGGCGCGCGTTTCGTCCCACAGGCGCTGGAGGTGTGGGCGCAACCCCTGGAGGTGCCCGAGTCGGTGCTGGCGTCGCTGACCTTCAGCAGCGAGGACGTGGTGCGCTGGCAGTCTTGGTACGACCTAAACTTCGCGCCGCTGTTGGAAATTGGGCGCAAACCGCAGTGGATCTTCGTGCGGCCCTACGAAATCGTGGGCTGGACCCGGATGTCCGACGAGTTGCTGGTCGCCGACGTAGAGTTGGCCACGCTCACGTCGCCGGTCATCGAGACCACGGTGAGCGGGATGGCCAAGCGGAGCGGTCGCGTCAACGGCGTTCTGCTGTATTTTCGGATGGCCGCAGGCGGCGACGCCTTCATCTCGACGAAGCCGGGGTTCGCGCGCAGCTCGTGCAGCTGGAAGAATGCGCTGTGGCTGCTGCCCGAGCCCGTTCAGGTCGAGGTGGGGCAGGGGTTGGAGCTGCGCTATCGCTACGGCAGCAGCATGGGCAGCGAGGTTTCGTTGTCGGTGAGTGGGGTTGGGAGCGCGGACGAGATCGACTAGGGTTCGCCGTTTCAGACCCGAACAAGGAGAACGGAGATGCTGGAACACATCCTATCGCCCGAACAGCTCGCCCTGCGAGCCGAGGTCCGTGAGCTCGTGAAGTGGGTCCCCACCGAGCTGATCCTCGGCATGGACCAAGACGAGATCCAGTTTCCGAAGGAGTTTCTCCAAGAGGCAGGCCGCCGCGGTCTCATGGGCGTGCGCTACCCCAAAGAGGTCGGTGGGCGCGGGCTCTCGTGGGTGGACACCGTCATGGTCATGGAGGAGGTCGCGGTCCTCGGCTACATCTTCGGCTGCGTCTTCGGGGTCGGGGCCGAGCTGGTCTGCGACGCCATCGTGAATCTTGGGACCAAAGAGCAGATCGACCGCTACGTGAAGCCGCTGCTGGCAGGAGAGCTCTTTGCGGCGGAGTGCTTGACCGAGCCGCGGGGAGGGTCCGATTTCTTCGGCACGACGACCACCGCGGTGCGCGACGGAGACGACTGGAGCCTCAACGGAGCCAAGCGCTTCATCGTCGGAGGACAAGGCGCGGACTACTTCCTCGTGTACGCTCGAACCAACCCCACCGCCGCCCCACACAAGGGGCTGACCTGCTTCCTGGTCGATCGTTCGGACGGCGTCGAGACCACCTATCTGCACGGACTCATGGGCTGCCGCGGCGGCGGCGCCGCGCGCGTCATCTTCAAGGACGTGCGGGTGCCCAAGCGCAACGTGCTCGGCCGCATCGACGGAGCGCTCGACGTCTTCTACCCCATGATGATCCCCGAACGCTTGGGCACCGCCGCCATGACCGTCGGCGCCGCGCTGCCGGCCCTGGAGATCGCGACCCGCTACACCTCGAAACGCAAGGCGTTTGGGCAGCGCATCAACGAATTCCAAGGTGTCTCCTTCCAGATCGCCCAAGCGCGCACACTCCTCGACGTTTCCCAGTCCATGACCTACTCGACCGCACTGGCCGTCGACCGCAAGGCGCATCCGAACAAGGTGCGTCGCTTGGTCAGTGAGACCAAGAAGTTCGTCACTGAGTCTTGCCAAGAGGTGGCGCGGCTCTCCATGCAGGTGATGGGCGGCATCGGCTACACCAACGTCTTCCCGGTCGAGCGCATCGTGCGTGACTTGGGCCTAGCCAGCATCTGGACCGGGACCAACGAGATCATGAGCCTGATCATCGGGACCGAGTGGTACAAAGAGTACGAGACGCAGTACCGAGCGGGCAGAACGCGAGATCCGGAGCCGGACGCCGCCCATGCCGATGACACCGACGAGAAGGTCTACGAATAGAAGTGTCCGTCCGGAAATACCCCATCTGCGGCGTCGCCTTCCTCCCTCGCTCCTCGGCGTACCGATGTACGCCTGCGTCGCTCAGTCGTCGGCTCCTTGCACCTGGGGCATTTCCAAACGGACACTCAAAACGTGGGGTTGGGTTTAGCGTATAGAGCGAAACCGCAGACGGACTTTGTCGCGAGTGAGAACTCCGCGGCGCAAGCGGTGTCTTCTTGGTCGCCTGCTGACCACAAAGGACACGTTCCCGGATACTGATCTTTAGTTCAGTTCTCTTGCGTTTCGAACGCCGATCCAACAAGAATGCCCCAGCTGGAGCCAGACCGATGAGCAAAGACAAGACGACCAAGCAAAACGCCCCTGGGGCGGACGACGACATCCCCGAACCGCGCCCGTCGCGCCGTTGGCTGGGGTGGCTCATCGCGGTGGTCCTGCTGTTGGGCGGCCTCGGCGGGCTCACCACCGCCATCGGCATCGGGCCCTTTGGCTACCGGATGTTCAAGTACGGAACCGCCACGATCTTCGTCTACAACGGCACTCCGCACTTCGCAGAGGTCGACGCCGACGGAACCCCTTACGAGATCAAGCCCTACGAGGGGCAGACCGTCGAGATCACCGGCGGCGACGTCGAGCTCAAGACCACCTTGCGCCTCGTCGAGGAGGATGAGACCGGGAAACCCGCCATGACCGACAAGCGGGAGTTCCTCGAGACTCAATCGTTTCACGCCGACAACACCACGAACTGGTTCTACCAAATCGCCACCGAAGACAGCCTCTGTCTGGCCATCGTCGACCTCTCCTCGTACTACGACTCGAACAATGGCGGCGCGCCGAAGATCGTGGCGACGGTGTTCAAGGACGAGCGGGTGCAGCGCTTCTCCGGCAAGGAGCTCCACTACCCACTGGACATCATGCCCGACCTCGCCGAGCCGCCGATCTACTGGGTCGGACCGTTGGCCTGCGTCGTGCTCGAGCAGCCGAACCTGGCCATCGCCAACCTGCGCGAAAAGGCCGAGGAAGGTCGGAAGCTGCTGGAAAAGCGCCGCGCCGAAGACCGCTTGAAGCGAGGGCTGCAGTGACCGAGAGCGACGGATGAGCACGCCACTCGCCACCTTGCCGCTGCTCCTGCTGGACTGTCAGAGCAGCGGCGCCTCTCCGCGACACGGCGCGCTCATCGACCTCGCCTGGTGCCTGGCCTGCGGTTCGCAACGCTCAGAGATCACCTCGACTCTGGTGGCCTTGCCCGAGTCGACCTCGTTGCCTAAGCGGGTGGAGTTGATGACCGGGTTGTCCGCCGAGGCGCTCGCCGAGGCCCCCACGGCCGCGGAGGTCTGGGCTTCCCTCGCCGCGCAGCTGCAGTCCGCCGGTCCGCAGGCGGTGGCCCTCGCCCACTACAGTCGCTTCGAGGCCGCTTGGCTCTCGGACCTCGCCGCGCGCTTTGGTGACGGTGAGTTCCCGCTGCCTTGGTTGTGCACCCACGAGCTCGCCAAAAGGCTCGTGCCCGATCTGCCGCGCCGCGGGCTGCGCGCGCTGGCGGGCTACTTGGGACACCCGCTGCCGGCCGCCAAGCGCTCGGCCGAGCACGTCGAAGCCACCTGGCAAATCTGGCTCGCGCTCCTGCCGCGCCTCGTCGAAATCGAGCTGCACACCTTGGAGGACCTGCGGGTCTGGCTCGCAGGCAGCAAAGCGGTGAGCAGCGGCAAACGGGACTTCCCATTCTCGCGGGAACGCCGCCTGAGCCTCCCCAAGGGGCCTGGCGTCTACAAAATGCGGGACGCCAAGGGGCGCATCGTCTACGTCGGCAAGGCGACCTCGCTGCGCTCGCGGGTGAACAGCTATTATCGACAACGCAAAGGCGCCACGAAGCAGACCTTCGAGATGCTGGCGCAGGTCTGGGACATCGACGTCGAGGAGCTGTCCAGCCCGCTCGAGGCGGCCATGCGAGAGCACGACCTCATCAAGGAGCTCGAGCCGGTCTACAACGTCGCGTTGCGGGCGGGCGGCAGGGAGACGTTCTATGTGTCGCCGCAGCTCGAGGCCTCTTCGAGCCGCGATGCTGAGCACGGACTTGGGCCCCTCACCGACCGCGGCGTGGTCGAGCTCTTCGCGCAGCTCAGGGCGGGCGCCGAGGTTCAGAGCCTTCTGTCCGAGGAGCTGACCCTCGAAGAGGAAGTGGCGCGCGACGGCCTAACACTCTTCCTCGAGCGGCATGAGGTCTCGACGTTGTCGGCCTCTGAAGTGAGCCGGGTGGGTCGCCGGGTGCGCCTCGCGCGGGCGATCGAGGAAGCAGTCCTCGCCGCACAAGAGGCAGCACGCGCCGAGAACTCGCAGCCAGGGATGGCGGAGAGTCGTGCAAACCCGAAGGGTTGCGAGCAGGAAGCGAGCGACAAGACCGCAGACCTCGAGGCCGAGCTCGAACCTGACCTCCTCGAGGCGGCCGAGGACGACGAAGTGTGGGACGCTGAGCGGGTGGCGCGCCTCCTCGAAGGTTTTGCGCTGCGCTTTCACCAACAGCTTCGCCGTGGCCGTTGGTTGCGATTGCTGGTCGATTCTCACGTCTGGTGGGAAGGCGAGAAGGGAGCTCAGCACGAGCTCGAGGTGCGAGGCGGCGCCTTGCGTATCGAGAATACGAGCCTCGAGGTCGAGGGGTTGAGCGTCGACGACGAGGCGTTCGACATCATCACCTACGACCGACTTCGAGTCCTGACCACTGAGCTCAAACGCTTGCACGCCGCCGGGAGGCCTCTCTTCGTGCAGCTCTCGACCGGGGTTTCTCTGGTCCGAGAGCAGCTCGGGAAGCTCTTTCGCACCCTTTGAGGCCGCCGAGTTCCTCACCTAACGGTGCGGGGGGCGTCTTGACGCAGGAGCGGAAACGGCTACATGCCTGTGGGGCCTTACTTCATCGGATTTTCGCGTGTTACTCGGACCAGAGGTGGCTCGAATCGAGCCACCTCGCGTCCCTACGCGCGGTTGGTAGCACAAGGCGGTTCGATGTCAGCGAGCAGGAACATTCAGCGGCACACGGACGGGAAGCCCGTCGAACTTGCAGAGGATGAGGTCAGCACAGAGGCGCCGCTGCAGATCTTAGTCGACGAGGTGCCCATCGCCGTGCTCATGCGCACACCCGGCGATGACGAGGCGCTGGCGGCGGGGTTCGTCATGACCGAGGCGGTGGTTCCCAATCCCGCGGACATCGCCTATGTCCGGCACTGCATCACGCTGCCGAAGCCATTGAACGAGAACACCGTGAAGGTCTTCTTGAAGCGCTCGGCCAAAGTGGACCTGAGCGAGTTCTCGCGCTCGTTCGCGGCCAGCTCGAGCTGCGGCGTGTGCGGCAAGACCAGCATCGCGTCGGTGTTCTTGAACTTCTTGCCCGTCGAGTCGGCGCTGCAGGTCGACGGGGCAATGGTCCATGGCCTGCCGAGCAGGTTGCGCGCGGCTCAGCAAGAGTTCGACCACACCGGAGGCCTGCATGCCGCCGGTCTCTTCAGTGCGTCCGGTGAGCTCTGGCGGTCGTTCGAAGACGTCGGTCGGCACAACGCGGTCGACAAGGTGATCGGCTCCTACGTCCTGGAGGGCCGCACTCCACCGGAAGGAATCCTGGTGCTCAGCGGCCGCGCCAGCTTCGAGATCGTGCAGAAGGCGCTGGCCGCTCGTCTCCCCATGATCGTCGCTGTGAGCGCCCCGACGACGCTGGCCATCGAGCTCGCCGACGCCTCGGAGATCGCGCTGCTCGGGTTCGCACGGGACGGCCGCTTCAACGTGTATACGCATCCGGAGCGCATTCTGGCGACGTAGGGGCCCCGACTGCCCGGGGCGGCCGCCGACCGCCCCTGTGAGCCGGATGGATTCTCTCCTGCGCCATCACTCCCCGGGGTAGGGGCCAGGGATCGCTGGGTCGGCATCGGTCGGCGTCTCGATGAGCGGCCGATCGATGACGAGATTTTGCAGCGCGGCGTCACAATCGGTCTCGGCTCCCCCGATGACCTCGGCGAGCTCGGGTTCGGTCTGCAGCCAAACGGTCTTGCCGCCTGTGTTCCAGCACTCGTGAACCACGATCTCCTCGACGGGGATGCTGCCTCTGGTGACGACGCTGAGGGCTCGCCCGGTGCCGTTGGGCAGCCACTCGAGGCGCACGTCGAGATCTTCGAAGGGCAAGCCGTCGTTCATGAAGTCGGCCTCGGCGCGGAACTGGAATTCGCCGCCCTCGCCGGGGCGCTGGACGTACTCGTAGGCTGCGGTGAGCGGGTTGAGCATGGTGTTGTCTTGGAGGTTTCGAATGAAGACCCGCACCTGTCGTACGCCTTTGCGCACCCTGAAGGCCACGGCGACAGTGCCACTGGCCTGGCGAGCGTCGAAGCGTTTGATGTTGTCGAAGTCGTAGCGAATGATGCCCTGTCCGGGCCGCACTCTGGGCGAGTCCCAGGGCTCGTCGACGCGCTCGACCGCGCCGTCGAAGACGGTGGCGAAAGCGTCCTCCCCCTCGGTGCTCGCCTTGCGCTGGAAGGAGTAGGTGTAGAGATGGCCTTCGGGCCCATCTCCGCGGTCTCCCAAGGTGAACCGGTTGCTCAGCCCTTGCTCGGTGTTCGCCCAAATCCACGAGTCGTCGGTTTTCGCGCTCGCTGGGAACTTGCTGATGAACTCGACGGTGGCCAGCGTCTCGTAGAGCAGGAGGTTGGCGTGGATTGTCGCATTGAGGGCGAGCGCCCGCACCTCGGATTGGTCGCCCACCAGCGGCTGACCGAGAGTCGCGAAGTCGGAGGTCAAGCCAGAGGTCGTCGTCTGGTTCTGCTCTTCGCCCACCTGAAGCCTGACGGTCTCGTAGGTGATCACGGCGTCTTGGGGGATGTCGGGCTGGGGGTCGGAGAGGCACGCCGCCAGCGCCAGCAGCCCAAAGCAGAGGGCCGAAGTCAGCACGAAAAGGGTCTTGGTTGAGCTCGCCGTTCTCATCGTTCTCTCCTCACCGCGGATGCCGCTTTTGGCGCGCGGTCGACCAGAGTGCTTACAAGCTTCGTTCCAATCTCTAGCTGCTTGTTCTTGTTCGCAAGTCCGCCTGGTGTGCGGCCTCACGGAATTTGCCGAGGGTTTACGAAAGGCCGCTTGACAATTATGTCAAAAATGACATTAAGTCATTCGACATTCCCGGTCTTCGACACTCCCCGCCAAGTAAACCAACGACTCGAGCCAAGCACCGTGAGCAAAAATACCGTAGGCGGTCGTTACACAATCCAAACGCCGTTGGGTCAAGGCGCGCAAGGGTTCACCTGGCGCGTGACAGACCTCGTTCACCCCGAGCGCGCCTTGGTCCTGAAGCTCGCGTGGCTGCACGAAGGCCGCGCCAGCGGTGTGGTGCGGGAGTTCGAGCTTTTGACTCGGCTCAAAGCCCCGCACCTGGCCTCCGTCTACGACCTGGGGTTCCTGCCGCTCGACGAAGCCCAAAGCCTGTTCGAGTCCTCCATGGGAGGACAGAGCCCAAGAGACTGCGATCCTCGAGCGTTCCGCGCCCACTCCTCGCCGCCGACAGGCGCCGTCTACCTGACCCGCGGGTTCGTCCCCGGCGAGCCCGCTGACCGTTACCTCGCCGCGATCTCTGAGCCTGAGGAGCCCCGTGGTTCCGGGCGGCTCGTCGCGGTGAGCAAGAAGCTGGCGCAGCAAATGGCCACCGCCCTGGCGGCGGCCCACTCCGTCGACGTCGCGCACGGCGACATCAAGGCCGAAAACGTTATCCTTTCGGGACCAGCGGACGAGCCGAAGTTGCAGCTCATCGACTTCGGCTTGGGCTTGGAGGTCAACGACGACGACGGCCGCATCGGCGGCACTCCGCACTACATGGCTCCCGAGCTGTGGGCCGCCATCCGCTTCGGCGAAGACGCGCCCATCGACCGACTCGCCGTCGACATCTACGCGCTGGGAGTGCTCCTCTACTCTCTCCTCAGCGGCCGGCTGCCCTTCGGTGCATCCGACACGCGCCGTGTCAGCGACCTCGCTGACGCCCACCTCTACGGCGATCCCGCCCCGCTCAACCTTGACGACGCCCGGCTCGAAGGGTGTGTGCTGCGCATGCTGACGCGCACGCCAGACCAACGGCCGACCATCCTGCAAGTCCTCGACGAGCTGACCGGCGTCCCCGCCGAACGGAAATCCAGCGCCGGACTCGTCAAGTCGGCTCCTGTGTTCTTGCCGTTCTTGGGACGAGGCGCCGAGCTCAGGGCACTGGAGGTCTGGTTGGGCACCCGCGCGCCCGTCGCGCTGGTGTTGGGAGAAGTCGGTACGGGCAAGCGTCGGTTGCTCGAACAGCTGCGTTGGAGCCTGCAACGAGAAGGGCATTTCGTCGCCGAGGTGCCCCGCCAGGCGGCCCCGTCGCTCTTCTCCCTCTTTCAGCCAGTCGCCGAGCAGCTCGGCGCCCGCGCCGGACGAGCCGTGGCGCCGCTCGGCGCGGCCGGCCACGTCCAAGGCGACCGTTTGCACCAGTTCAATCGGGTCCTCGACGCGCTCCTCGAGGCCTCGGGCTCCGACGACGTCCTCGTCTTTTGGGAGGGCTTCGACGAGGTCGGTGAGGATCTGCGCGAATGGCTGACGCATTTCCTGGTGCGCAGCGCCGCAGACCCTTCGCTCGCCCGGCTTCGCTTCGTTTTGACAGGGCGCCGTGGGGCTTGGATGGAGGCCCTCGCAGGCGACGCCCCATTGACCGTCGAGTTGGCGGGGCTGCGTTGGTCGGAGGTCGAGGGGTGGGCGCGCCATCACCTGCTCAATCGCGGAGCTCCCCCCTCTGCCCTGCCGAAGCTCAAGATTCTGTTCGAGCGTTGCCAAGGGCACCCGCTGCTGCTCGAGGAGGCTCTCAACGGACGCACGGATTTCGAGGAGCGCGGCCTTGGCGGCGCGGAGCTCGAGAGCGTCGATGTGCTCGCCCATTTCCGAGATCGCCTCGCCGAGCTCGACGGGGCCTCACGACTCTTGGCCTTGCTGGTCGCGCTCCTCGGCCCCATCGAGGCCACGGCGGTGGCCGCGGTCTTCGCGACGATAGCCGACGCCGAAGACGTTGCCGACGTGCAGTCGAAGCTGTCCACGCTGTCGGAGCGAGGTCTGCTGGAGGCCGATGCCGGTCCCTGGCAGAGCCGGTGGCCATTCCTGGCACCTCTGCTCTTGGAGCTCCTCGACCAGAGCCAGGGTCAGCTGGCTACCGTAGCGGCGGCGAGGTCGATGCAGGGGTCCCGCACCCGTCCCGTTCAGCAGCTCGAGCTCTGGCTGTCGGTCGCCGCAAATCTGCGCGCCGGAGTAGCCCCCGACACGCTCACCGACGAGGTCGAGCGCTCGGTCCGAGAGCTTTGGTCCGAAGCGCTCGACGTGCTCTTCGAGCGCCACGCGACCAGCCGCGCCATCGACAACCTCATCCAGCTGCTCGACCTCGACCTGCTCGGGGACGACACGCGTCGCGCGATTTCCTCGTTGGGCGACGCCAGCTTGGCCTGTGGCAAGAGCGAGGGCGCCATCGCTTGTCTGACGCGCATTTCCGCCCGTCACCCCGCGGCGCTCTTGGAGCGCGCCCGCATCCTCAATGACATTGGACAGTTCAAGGAGGCGGTGGCGACCTTGGAGTCGATGCGGGACGAGGGAGACGAGGCGTGCGTGCCTTCGCGCCTGGTGGGCTCCGACCGCTTCGTTTGGCTCTCACACCGAGCGGCCACGGCGCTGCGCAGCTCCCAGTTCGAGCTCGCCCTGGAGCTGGCCAACAGCGGGCTGAGCCTCGACCTCGAGGCCCCGAGCCTCGACAGCGAGGCCCCGAGCCTCGCGGGCCAAGGCGGCCAGGCCGTGCTCGCGCAGCTCAGCCTGACCCGCGCCGCGGCCTCGACGTTTCTCGGAGCGGCCGACGCGCTGGAGTTGCTGGAGCACGCCCAGACCCTGCTGGCCAAGTCAGGTGAAACGGGCCGGTCGGTGGCGCGACTGCACACCTTCAAGGCCATGGCGCTGAGCCGCCACGGCGAGCTGGACGCCGCCGCCGAGTCCTACCGCCGCGCCCTCGAGGAGGCCGAGCGCAGCGGGCTCGACGCCGACTTGCCCACCTATCTGCTCAACGTCGGCACCGCCTACCATCGGCAGGGCCGCTTTGGGCTCGCGCGGGAGTACTACGCCCGCGGAACCCGAGTGAGCACAGGGTCGACCCGGGCCTCGACCCGCGCTGGGCTGCTCTGCAATCAGGCCAACATCGACATCAGCTTGGGCCGCACCGAGGAATCTCGAGAGCTGCTGCGGCTGGCGCGCTCAGTCTTGCAGTTCGCAGGCTTGCCGCTGGTCACCGCCTTCGCCGACCAGCTGGAGGCCGACGCCGACACCCTGGACGGGCATCTGGACCGCGCCCTGGCCAGCTACGTCGCCATCGCTGCGATCTATGCGGAGCACGGCGATTCGCGCCACCAAGCCGAGGTCTTGCTGAAAGCTGCTGGCGTCGCGTTGGATCTCCACCGTGTGTCCGAAGCCCAGGCCTGGGTCGATGTCGCTCGCGGCGAGATCGAATCGGGAAGCTTTGCCGATCTACAGGCACGCCAGGGCATCATCCGCGCCCGCATCCTGCTTGAGCAAGGCGGGCTCGAGGGCCTGACCGGCATCGAGCTCTTTCGGCAGAGCCTCTTGAGGGCGACCGAAGCCGGCGACCACCTGCTGGTGCTGCGCAACCTGCATCGGCTGCTGCGGGTGCTCGAGCGCGAAGGGATGAAAGAGCTGGCCGAGGAGACCGAGGCCCTCGGAGAGAAGGCCTGGAACAGCGTGGCCGTCGGCCTGACGCGCCAGTTGCGCCGCGACGTGTTGAAGAACCTGGAGTGGACCCCACAGGAGAGGGTCTCGGTCGAGGCCCCCCCAGAGCTCCCGGCAGCGCCTGCGCGCACGAGCACGACGAGTCACGTGTTGGTGCCGTCGGAGCTGGGCGTGAAGAGCCCGACACTGGAGCGCCGCAGCGCCCACTGGCGCGGACAGTCCATCGAGTTCTCAGAGCCCGATGCGCGCCAGCAAATCGAGCGCTTCTATCGGGTCTTGGCGCTCAACGCGCGGATCATCAACGAACCCGACCTCAAGAAGCTCCTCGCCGCCGCGCTCGACACCGCCTTGAGCCTGACGGGAGCCGAGCGCGGCTTCCTTCTGTTGGCCGACGAGAGCGGCAAAGCCGGTGAGTTCAAGGTGGCGCTCAGCCGCGACGTCGACGGCGAGTCCATCGCACGCCCGCACCTCAAGGTGAGCCTGACCATCGCGCGGCAGGTAGCGCGCAGCTCGGAGCCGGTGTGCACCGAAGAGGCCCGGCAGGATCCCCGCTTCGACGCTGCCATGAGCGTGCAGGACCTAGAGCTGACGAGCGTGCTCTGTGTGCCGATTCGCGATCGCCTGGAGGTCCTTGGGACGCTCTATTTGGACCATCGGTTTCGCCGCTCGGTGTTCAGCCCGGAGCTCGTGCGCCTGATGGAAGCGTTCGCCGATCAGCTCGCCATCGCGCTGGTGGGGGCAAGGCGGCTGGCGCAGTTGGAAGCCGAGCGACGAGAACTGCAGGCCGCGCGCGCCCACGTCGAGGCGCTGCTGACGGAGAAGGAGGCGCTGCTGGGCGATCTGGAGGTCCGCTGCCAGACGCTGGCGGAGCGCGTCGAGAGCGGCAAGCACGCCCTCGAGCTGCGCTACCGCTACGACAACATCGTGGCCGCTGCGCCCGTCATGCGCCGCGTGCTGGAGCTGCTCGATCGCGTGGTCGACAACACGATTCCGGTCGTGGTGTTGGGCGAAAGCGGCACCGGCAAGGAGGTGATCGCCCGCGCGATTCACTTCAACGGACCCCGTGCCGAGGCACCATTCATCGCGTTCAATTGCGGCGCCGTCAGTGAGAGCCTCATCGAGAGCGAGCTGTTTGGCTACGTGAAAGGCGCCTTCACCGGCGCCGAGCGCGACCGGGACGGGCTCTTCGTCGCCGCCAACAACGGCACCCTGTTCCTCGACGAGCTCGGCGAGATGCCGGCCTCCATGCAGGTGAAGCTGCTCCGCACGCTGCAGGAAAAGCAGGTCCGGCCGGTCGGTTCGTCGCAGTCGAAGTCCATCGACGTGCGCATCATCGCGGCGACCAATCGCGACCTCGAGAGCATGGTCGCCGAGAAGACCTTTCGTCAGGACCTCTACTACCGGCTGGCCGGGATCACCTTGCACCTGCCGCCGTTGCGCGAGCGGCGAGAGGACATCCCGCTGCTGATCAACCACTTCCTGGACCGGCTGGCTGCGGACGAGGGTGTCGCTCGCAAAACCCTTACACCGCGTGCCCTGACCTTTCTCTACAACGCCCCCTGGCCAGGTAACGTCCGTCACCTCGAGAACGTACTGCGCTCAGCTCTGGTGCTCAGCGCTGGGGACACGATAGACCTGGAGGACTTGCTCGCGTTGGTGTCTCAGAGCGCGGTTCGGGCTGCGCCCGCGCAAGAATCCTGCTCGCCTGGGCGCGGGAGAAGGCCCAAAGCAACGCGGCCGTCGCTGCTGGACGCCATGAAGCGGGCCAACGGCGACCGGCCGACGGCGGCCTCGATGTTGGGGGTGAGCGAGAGGACGTTGTACCGCTACTTGGCGAAGTTCGGGTTGACTTGAATGAACCTCGCTGGGTTCGAGTGGTATGTTGTCGGAAATCGGTCGGAGAAAACACCGAAATCGAGAGAGGGAACCATGTCACGACAGACTCTTTGCAAAACGATCGCCATCCTCGCCCTGTTCGCCTGGGGTTGCGACGACTCTGGTGGCCACGGCGCGCTCGACGTGGTCGATGGGCAGAACGACGGCACCATCAGCGGGAACCTGACTCCGCCTGCGGAATGTGGCGCGGCTTTCCCCGCCTTTGGCTGCGAGGGCAACCCCATCGGAGAGTGGGAGCTCGTGGGTCTCTGCTTCGAGACTTACAGCGACTGTCCTGGGGCCTCGGTCAGCATCACTGGCTCAATCCAGGGCTCCCTCAACATCGGCAACGGGACCTTCGGCCACAACTACGAGCTCGACACCGAGCGCAGCACCTCCGTGCCCCAAAGCTGCCTCGGGGGACGCTCGTGCGACAGCATCGACTGTTTCGGCACCGACCACTGCTCGTGCAGAAACGGGAGCGGCGATTCGGGCTCTGTCAGCGGCGGTTGGGAGATGGACGCGCCCGGTCACGTCGTCTTCAAAAACGGCTCCGACCTCGGGGATTTCTGCGCAGGCGCCGACTTCGGTGACTCGAACTCGGGCGGCATCCGCCGCATCTGGCGCCGAGTCTCCACGCCCTGCACCGACGCGTGCGACGACGGCCTGGCCTGCACGCAGGACTACTGCGCCAGCGACATCGGCGGCTGCGCCAGTTTCCCCGTGCCCACCGGCGGTCCGGAGGGCTGGCTCACAGACCCGGAATGCCAGAACGGCATCGACGACGACTGCGACGGCCTCTTCGACACCGACGACCCCGACTGCCTCACCGAGCCCTGCACCACGGCCGCGGACTGCACCGACGACCACAACCCCTGCACCGTGACCACCTGCGACGGCGAGGGTTTCTGCCGGACGGCCGATGCCCCCGACGGGACGACCTGCCCGGGCGCCGACGCCTGCACCGCCACCTTCCTCTGCCGTCGTGACCAGTGCGCGCCGGGGCCTGCGACCCTCGACGCCGACGCCGACGGCTTCATCGACGCGGCTTGCCAGTTCGGCTCCGATTGCGACGACAGCGCCAAAGCCATTCACTTCGGCGCCGAGGGACCGCGTGGCGCCGCCTCTTGCTCGGACGGCATCGACAACGACTGCGACGGCGTCGTCGATGTCTACGACGCCGACTGCTGGGAGGCGAACTGCAGCGCGGAGGGCTGGTGCCTCGAGCATCCGCGCCCCTTCGCCGACGACCTCAACGGCCTCTGGGCGCCGGCACCCGACGACGTTTGGGCCGTCGGCGACTTCGGCCAGACCCTGCATTGGGACGCGACCGGCTGGTCGCGGGCCGACGTGCCCAGCTATTTCGCCCTCGAGTCGGTCTGCGGCTGTGCGGCCAACGACGGCTGGGCCGTCGGCTCGACCGGCGACGTCTTCCACTACGACGGCAACCAGTGGGCGGTGGTCGACACAGGAAACGGTGGACCCACCGCGTACTTCGGCGTCGACTGCCTCTGCGACGGCGCGAACGCCACCCAGGAGGTCTGGGCCGTCGGGCGCTCGGGCGAGGTCTCGGTCTACGATGGCACCTCCTGGACCCACAGCGATCATCCGACCGCGGTCCGCGACCTCGTCGCGGTCTGGGTTCCTGCTGCGGGCGAGGCCTGGGTCGCCGGGCAGGAGGGCTTCATCAGCCACTTCTCGAATGGCGCCTGGCAAGACTCCCCGAGCGGACAGACCTTGACCCTGAACGGCCTCTGGGGCGCCGCGGCGGACCGCCTCTGGACCGTCGGCGTCAGCACCTTCCTCGCCTTCGACGGCGGCTCCACCTGGAGCCCGGTCGTCAACCTCGGCGCGACGGCGCTCTACGACGTCTGGGGCCTGGGCAACCAGCTCTGGATCGCGGGCGACGGCGTCCTTTACGACTACGACACCGTCCTGCAATCAGGAAACCACCACGACCTCGGCATTGATCCCCCCACTTTGCGCGCCGTTCGCAGCTTCGGACCGCAGGACACCTGGGCGGTCGGCGAGAGCGGGGCCATAGTCCATGTCGTCGACCAAGAAACCCCGACGCACAACTCTCTGACGACGAGCGAGCTGTGGTCGGTCTGTGGCACCAACGGCGCCAACCAAACTCAGCGCATCTGGGCCGTGGGGTCGAGCGAAGACGCCTTCTTCCTGCGCGACGAAGGCGGCTGGCAAGCAGTCCCCGCATCCATGAACGATTGGATGCGCGACGTCTACTGCGCCGGCAGCTACGGCGTCTTCGCCGTCGGCGGCGAGAGCTGGATGCGCTGGGGCGACGGCATCCTCGAGGGGGGCGTGGTCCCCGACCTTCAGAGCGGCAGCGACCTGCTGGCGGTCGACGGCCGCGTTGGCCCGGACGGCGTGGAGCTCATCGCCGTCGGCGACAACACGCTGATCGCTTATTACGACGGCCAGGAATGGACCTCCGAGGTCCTCTCCAGCTCGGCCTACGGCGAGTTCAACGATGTGTGGATGTCGCCCGATCCCCAGTCGCCGCTCCAAGCGGTCGCCGTCGGCTACAGCGGCCGATGCTACACCTACGACGGCGCGACGTGGACCACCTGCGCGCTCGAGTCTAACGACAACCTCAACGGCGTCTGGGGCGACGGCCAAGGCGGCATTTGGCTCGTCGGTGCCTACGGACAGCTCTCCGCATGGAACGGCACCGCGTTCGCGCCATTGGATATCGGCCAAGCGAGCGAATATCTGTTCGACGTACAGGGCACAGGGCCCAACGACGTGTGGGTCCTCGGCGAGGAGCACGTGTGGCACTTCAATGGCGCCAACTGGACCTCCGAACCCATGGAGCTCGCCCACCCCAGCGCGCTCTATGTGACCGCGACAGAGGTTTGGGCGGTGGGCCGCAATGGGGCAATTTTGCGACGGGCGCGCTAGTGTAACGCTTCACATGTGACCATGCTTATGGGCGTGGCTTTTCAGGGAGGCAGGGCTCTGCCCTGGCCCGCCGGGGGACTTTGTCCCCCGGACCCCCCAATGACTTTCTTCTTTTCTGTAATCAACAACATGCCGGTATTTTTGAAGAATTCGTGGGGATTGGGGGCGCTCCTTGCAGCCAAATAAACATGGAGATTCATGACGGTTTACACTAGTGCTCCTCGGTGCAGCTCGGTGAGCCCAGTCCCGTTGGCTCATACGGTTTGTCGTCGATATTGCTTCGATCTTATCGCAGAGCTGATGGGGTCCGTGCCGGAACTTTTCCCATGTGAGAAACATCCAGTGCCTCCAGACGGCCACGCACAACTCTCCCGGTTTGCGCCTACGCCCTTCTCCTGAACCGCCGCAGGCCTGAGGCCATAGGGCCTCAGGCCCTCAGGCCTCAGGCCTTGGGGCCTCAGGCCTAGTGTCTGACCTGCTCTTTCCTGCTGGGACGGGAAGCGCAGCTTTGTTTCTTAGGAGTCGCAGAGGGCGGCCGAGGCGCAGAGAGTTTGAGCTAAGGAGCAGTCTTGTCGTGGGCTCTTGCTGCGTTGAGTGGGGCTTGTCGGTCGTCTGTCCGAAGTGGGCGTCGGGGTCCCAGGGTACGGGCGGGGGCCCGAGTAAGCCCCAAGCGCCGGACAACAGCCTCCCCTCACCCGCAGAAGTGGGAGAGGGGCCGCCGTCCCCGAGCGGGGCCGTCCCCAAGCGGTTTTCGCAGACCCACCCCCAACGACCTTACTCACCACAGACCCATCATTACTCACCAAGACACTAATCACCAAACCCACACCTCACAAATTCTTACATAAGGAATGAATCCCCACTCTCACACAAGAACTCGCGGGCTCGAGGATTGAGAGCGTTCGATGTAGGTGCGAACTCCCAACGGCGACAAACGGACCGTCGCGGACAACCCCTGTCCATTTCGTAGGATTGGGCTTGTGCGTTGATCTCCATTCAGACTAGAGTCGCCCATCAATCTCTAAGTCAGCGGTACATTTGGTCTCGCGATAGCGACGCTCGAGACAGATGGCGCGAAGGGGGAAACAGACACGGGATTCGGCCTTAACATGCTGGTGGGCAAGGAGTGGTGGGTCAGCGAGGAAGCAGGGATCGGCGTTGCTGGCCAGCTGATGTACACGAGCGTTCCCACCAAGGCCGAGAACTTGAGCACAGTCGCCTTCAATGTGCTCTTCAGCGTGACCTACAACTGACGGGGCGACGAGGCCACCCGGCAGGGTTGGTGCTCAACACCAACACCTTCTACATCGTGCGCGGGAATCGGATGGAGGGGATTGGGTCGGTCTCTGGCGTGAAGTGATGGTGCTCTGAGACCACACTTTCGGGGGCTTGCCCGAACCTAGAGCACCACCACTAGGCGCTCGGAGCCCCAGTCTCGTCACTGGTGGGTAGGACTGGGCTCTCGAAAAAGCTAGCGGTTGGACGCTTTTCGACGTCGTGGGTTTGGGCGGTTGGACGCGGCTCCACGTCGTGGGCTCGGGCGGTTGGACGCGCGACCAGCGCTCGGCGCTGGGCTACTTGCTGGGACCGGGCCCTTCAGGGCGGATGCTCCAGGTTATGGGCGCCGTCGCGACTCGAGTAGCCTCACGCCTGGGCGTTCACGAGCCGGCCCTGAAAGGGCCGACCATCCCAGCCCAGGGCAACGCCCTGGGGCGTCGCCCGAGGTTCGACAGGTTCTGTTGGAGGTCCGAGAGGTTCGGTCGGAAGCCCGACAGGTTCTGTTGGAGGTCCGAGAGGTTCGGTCTGATGTCCGACAGGTTCGGTTTGTGGTCCGACGGGTTCGGTTTGAGGTCCGACGGGTACGGTTTGAGGTCCGACGGGTTCGGTTGGAGGTCCGACGGATTCGGTTGGAGGTCCGACAGGTTCTGTTGGAGGTCCGACAGGTTCGGTCGGAGGTCCGACAGGTTCGGTCGGAGGTCCGACGGATTCGGTTTGAGGTCCGACAGGTTCAGTTTGAGGTTTGACAGGTTCGGTTGGAGGTGCGACAGGTTGGAGGTTCCAACTTGGGCGCTGTCAAAACTGAGCCCACTTTGCTCGCCCAACGGGTCCCCCATCAGCGGCGCAGGATCTGTCGATGTCAGAGAGCTCGGGGGAACCTCGCCGGACACGATCGCTCTTTCACCTGATGGCGAACCTCGTCGGTGACCTCGAAACTCAGGGGCTCTGGGGCCGGACCGACAACAACAGCAGTCCCACTTCCCAGCTCCAGCAGCCGCTCGCTCTGGAGATTGTATGTACTGATGCTTGGAGTTGCTGAAGCTCGACTGGATGCTCCACGAGATACTCGATGAAGTTCTCGAACGCGGACCGAAGCTGTCCGTTGCTGCGCCTTTTTGTCCCTGGACGAAGAAGTTGACAAGTCGCGACCCGACCCCTCCGTGTTCCTGCTCCTGGTGCCCAACCTCGCCGATGGGAGTCGCCAAACTGGGTTCGACGATCGAAAAGTGGTGGCGGCCCACGAAGTCGAGTTCGATCGCCCCACGCTCTGGCATCGAGGTGAGCGCTCGCCTCCTCACTCGCCATGGCGCTTGGTTTCCTTTGGCTTGAACCCTATGGGGGGGTCGCCTTTCGTCGGGGGCAATACAATTCGATGGAATGGGTGCTGGAGGAGGACTCGGCGTGAGACCACGGGAACCCTCTTTCCGCGCCTATTTGCCAGAGCCAAACGCAAGTTCTAGTGTGCCGGTTCAGCTCGCCCTGGCCCACTTTGCCAGGACGATGCGGCGGTCGTCGGACGGTCGCCAATTGCTCCCCACATTACCGCGTTAAGTGCCTTGGGGCGCCTGTGCAAGAGCGACCGATACGGGACGCTCGACCACGGCTTCGCTGTACAAGCTCCCAAGACCCAAGCTTGGACGGAGACACGTGCGATGACTGAGTTCCACTATGAGCCTCTCTTTCAGCACACCCACCACAATGATGTGGACTTCGTGCACATCACCTCGGACTTTGTCGAGACCATTGATTTGGGCGGCGAGAGCTTTTTGAAGATCGACCCGGCGGGTCTGAGTTTGCTGGCGAGCACGGCGTTGCGCGAGGTCTCGCACAAGCTGCGGCCCAAACATCTGGAGAAACTGGCGTCGATCCTGGCCGATCCGGAGGCCTCGGCGAACGACCGGGTGGTGACGCAGGTCTTGCTGCGCAACGCGGTCATCGCGGCGGAGGGCGTCTTTCCGAGCTGTCAGGACACTGGCACGGCGGCCATCATGGGCAAGCGCGGCGACCACGTGCTCGTGACGGGGGACGACGCAGAGGCTTTGTCCAAGGGGGTCTACGAGATCTACCGCGACGACAACCTGCGTTACTCCCAGGTCGCGCCGCTGACGATGTACGACGAGAAGAACACGGGGACGAACTTGCCGGCGCAGATCGACCTGTTCGCGACGAAGGGCTCGCGCTACGAGTTCCTGTTCGTGGCCAAGGGCGGCGGCTCGGCGAACAAGTTCTACTTGTACCAAGAGACCAAAGCGCTGCTGCGGCCCGAGGTGCTGACGGAGTGGATCTGGCAGAAGCTCCACACCCTTGGGACGGCGGCTTGCCCGCCCTATCACTTGGCCTTGGCCATCGGCGGGCTGAGCGCCGAGATGACGATGAAGACGACGAAGCTGGCGACGACCGGCTACTACGACGAGCTGCCCACGACGGGCGACGTGCACGGGCGGGCATTCAGGGACTTGGAGCTGGAGGCGCAGGTCCTCGAACTGACACGCAAGACGGGCATCGGCGCGCAGTTTGGTGGGAAGTACTTCTGCCATGACGTGCGGGTGATCCGGTTGCCGCGTCACGGAGCGTCTTGTCCGGTCGGGATGGGCGTGTCGTGCAGCGCGGACCGCAACGTGCTGGCTCGCATCGACAAGGACGGTCTGTGGCTGGAGCGCTTGGAGGAGAACCCGATCCGTTTCCTGCCGCCATTCAAGCACGGCGAGGGTGCGGCGCCGGTGAGCATCGACCTGAACCAGCCGATGGCGGCGATCACGGCCGAGTTGACCAAGCATCCGGTGGGCACCGTGCTGCATCTCAATGGCCCGATGATCGTGGGCCGGGACATTGCGCACGCCAAGCTCTTCGAGCGCTTGGAGGCGACCGGGGAGTTGCCCGAGTACTTGAAGGAGCACCCGATCTACTACGCCGGTCCTGCCAAGACGCCAGCGGGACATCCCTCAGGGTCCTTCGGTCCGACGACGGCGCAGCGCATGGATCCCTACGTGCCAGTCTTCCAGGCCCAAGGGGCATCGCTGGTGATGTTGGCCAAGGGGAATCGTTCTCCGATAGTGGCGGAGTCGTGCAAGGCCAACGGCGGGTTCTACCTGGGTTCGTTGGGTGGACCGGCCGCACAGCTGGGCAAGGAGTGCATCCGCAAGGTGGAGGTGCTCGACTACCCGGAGCTCGGCATGGAGGCGGTCTATCTCATCCAGGTCGAGAACTTCCCGGCCTTCGTGATGACGGACGACAAGGGCAACGACTTCTTCGCGAAGTTCAGAAATCCAGCCCCGTTCAAAAGTTGAGCTTCATCGCCAGCCCTGGTCCGTGTTATCACGGAGCATGCGTAGGCACCGAGCAGCCTCGTTCGAGGCAGCTCGGTGCTGAGTTGTGTGCCCTACGCACCTTGGACGCAGCACGCTTCGCCCCTACGCACCTTGGGCGCAGCACGCTTCGCCCCTACGCACCTTGGGCGCAGCACGCTTCGCCCCTACGCACCTTGGGCGCAGCAAATCCGGTTGGGGAGTGGCAGGCGATCTCGTTCGCCCTTTAGAGCCTATGTGGTGCGTCGTGCGCGGCGGTCACGGGTGGAAGAAGATTGTCCTGTGGAGCGTTGATGAAAATCTTGATGGTGGCCTCTGAGGCCGTGCCGTTCGCGAAGACTGGTGGCCTGGCGGATGTGGTCGGCGCGCTGCCGCGCTTCCTGGCCGAGCTGGGCCACGACGTGCGTGTGGTGATGCCTCGCTACACGAAAGTGCTCTTGCGTGAGAACGGCATCAAGTTCGAGAAGGTCGTGCCGCTCCTTGGTGTCCCCATGGGGATCATGGGCGAGCTCTGGTGTTCGGTCTGGGAGAGCCAGCTGCCCGAGAGCGAGGTACCGATCTACTTCATCGAGTTCGAGCAGTACTATGGCCGCAACCGCATCTACACCGACGCCCGCGGGGAGGGCTTCCTAGACAACGACAATCGCTTCGTCTTCTTGTCACGAGCGGCGATGCAGCTGGCCAAGGCGCTGCACTTCAAGCCGGACATCTTGCACGCCAACGACTGGCACACGGCGGCGGTCCCTGTCTTTCTGAACACTCTCTATCGCAACGACCCAGTGTTCAAAGACGCGGCGAGCGTGCTCACGCTCCACAACCTGCAGCATCAGGGAGTGTACTACCGAGGACTGATGGATGTGTTGGGCGTGGGTTGGCAGCACTTCAACTACTTGGAGCTCGAGTACCACCGCACCGTGAATCTGCTGAAAGGGGGGTTGTATCACGCCACTTTGCTCAACACGGTGAGCGCCGGATACGCCGACGAGATCCAGACCCCCGCCTTTGGGTATGGACTGGAGGGGGTCATTCGGGACCGCGCTGATGACCTGCGTGGCATCCTCAACGGCATCGATTACGACCTCTGGAACCCAGAGACCGACCCGCTGCTGGCGGCGAACTACTCCCACTTGGCGCTGCAGGGCAAGGCGGTCTGTAAACAGGCCTTGCAGGTCGAGATGGGGTTGCCGGTGCGCGACGTACCGGTCTTTGGGCTGGTCAGCCGGTTCGTCAATCAGAAGGGCATCGATGTGTTGGCCGGCATCATCGATCGCTTGCTGGAGATGGACATTCAGATCGTCATGTTGGGGAGTGGCGAGTGGTGGGCGCACGTCTTCTTCCCCGAAGTCCGGGAACGGCACCCGAAGCAATTCGCCTGTCAGCTGGGCTACAACGACGAGCTGGTTCACCGCATCGAAGCGGGCGCTGACTTTTTCTTGATGCCGTCGCGCTTCGAGCCCTGTGGTCTGAACCAGCTCTACAGTTTGCGCTATGGGGCGCTCCCCATCGTGCACGCGGTCGGTGGGCTCGACGACACCGTCGAGAACTACGACGACCGCGGGGGCTCGGGCACGGGGTTCAAGTTCTGGGGCCTGACGCGCACCTCGCTTTACGACACCATCGGTTGGGCCACCTACACTTGGTACAATCGACCGGAGCACGTCGAGGCCATGATTCGCCGTGGAATGCAGCAACGTTTCACGTGGAACGACTCAGCGCTGGGCTACGAGAAGCTGTACGAGGACGCGCTGGCGCGGCGCCGGGGCTGAAAGACAAGTCCCCTTCGACGGGCTGCGTGCGTCCAGCACAAGCCCGTCCCTCGAAGTGCCTCAGAATCTGGGCGAAGCGGGCCACGACAACCGTCCTGTTCATTTACACGGGACGGAGGTTGAGGCCCCCGTCCATTGCAGCTCGCAGTAGTGGGGCTGCCCGTTGCTGTCCCAGGCGTTGCCCTCCCAGCTCATGAGCAGCTCGGACTTGCCGCCAAAGGAATAGCGCAACGTGACACCTCCCCCCTGATCGGAGGCGACGACCTGACAGCCCGTCAGCGTGTGGAACGCGCCAAAGCTGGTCCCGTCGTAGTAGGCCAGGTGACGGCCCCCATCTGCGATAGTGTGTGTGGGAAGCAAGTCGACGCCGAACGATGCGAGCTGGTCCTCGCACGTCTGGTCGCCCTGGACGACCCCCCCATGAAGGGCGCTCCGCCAGCAGCCATCGACCTCACACCGCTCGCCAAAGCCGTCGCTGTTTGGGTCGACCAACTTGGCGCCTTCGCTGCGTTGAGCGGTGTAGCTCATAGCGCCATTACCAGAGAACACCTGGCCCGAACCACCGTGGCCGCCATCGGCGACGCGGCCAGCGATCTTCGCCGTTGCGGTCAATAGGAGCTGGTCGGCGTCCTGCTCGAGCGTCCCGCTCGTGATGGACCATCGCTCCTCGACCGCGAAGCCTTCCTGATTGGTGCTCGAGACGACACACTCGTCGCCGCTGACCACCTCGCCCGTTCCTGTGAACCTGCACCACCCTTTGTCGGCGAAGGGCTCGTAGATTTCGAAAGCCCCGCCCTCAGTCACCTGTACGGCCACACAAGTGCGCAACGCGCGCCAGTTGGGTTCTGGCATCACGACCGCTCGGGTCCAACTTGTCGTACCGCACCAGACCTCGCCCTGAACCACTTTCGGTTCGTCGTCCCCGCAGGCAGTGCTGACCAACATTGCAGTCGCGACCACGAGCACCAAACACGGCTTTGTGTATCCCTGCATCTTGGCGAACTCCGATTCAGGCACGTTGTTGATTGACCCAGACCCCTACGGCGCGGGGATTCGCTGGACGTTTGGACGGTCCGCCTGGGACGTGTTCGGCTCCTTCTCACCGATGGCACGGTCGTCCGCCATCCAGAGTCCTCCTTGGTCGTCGAAGAGAATGGCAGTACAGGGCGCACACGCCTCCGAGCCAGGGACGATTGACCACCCCGAAGGGCCCAGCACCGAGACGCCCTCGCCGACCGCGCCGCCAACGGTGTGGGAGTACAGGCGCCCATCGCGTCCGCCGACCAACCCTGGTCCCGGCGCGTTCTCTGCGAACGCCGGCTGACTGACTTTGCCATCGACGATGGCGAGCAGGCCATAAGCCTCGCCGTTGAGGGTGTGCGAGGCCATCAGCTGGAACTGTCCATCGCCGTCGAAGGCGATGGTGTAGGCCGTCCGGTGGGTCACGCTGGCGTCGTACTCGAACGACGTCCAGGTTGTCCCTTCGAGAGCCCAGATCGGACTCACTCCGCCCAAGTTTCGTGGCACGGCCCAGAGAACTCCGTCGGGCGCTCGCGCGATCAGCGAGACGTCCAGGGGCCCAACCCCCGAACGCGTGACCTCACTCCACGATGAAGTGTCTGGATCGTAGCGGTAGAGCTCACCGACGCGCAGCTCGTTGCCGCTCTCCGCGAGTGCCCAGTGGCGACCGGCAGGGTCCGGCAAGAACCCGTAGCCCGGTTGTCCATCGGAAGAGCTGGGCGCGGCCAGCGTTTCGACGAACTGCTCGCCATCGAAGCGTCGGAGCTCATTGTCAATCAGAGCCCAGAGTCCGTCGGGGGTGGGCCACAGAACCCCCGCCGTGGACTTCCACTGTAGCGTGCCCCACTCCAGAGAGGTCGTCTCGACCTGGCTCGGCTCGATGCGGGCCACGTCAAATCCGGCGACGTACACACTGTCACGCCAGGCGACGAGCTGATCGATGCGCATTTCGGGGATCGCCGTCTGGCGCGGGAGCCAGCGCTCGTCGCCGCGTCCGTCGTAGCCAGCGATGGTGAGGTCGGCGCTCTGCGTGCCGCCGCCCACGAGCGGCACGTTGGGCAGTACCAGATGAAGCTCCCCAGCGGCTGGCTGCTCCGCGGTCTCGAGCACCAGGTGCGTGCCTCCAGGCGCCAGCGTCGAGCGCTGCAGGGCCACTCCGGTGAGCTGGATTGTGGAAAGATCGAAGCTCGTGTCGAGCGGCCGATCGAGCGCGACGCGCAGCGCCCACGGGCTGGTGGCCAGGGCAACAAGCCACTGCGGAGCGAGTGGCGCCTCTGGGGTGAACGCGGTGTCGAGCAAGTAGACCAGGTCGTCCTTCTCTACCGCCACGAGCATGTGGCCACTCTCCCCCGCCACCATCGAGAGCTGGGAAAACTGCAAGTCGCCCCGCGCGTTCTGCAACCCTGGCTCTGGACGCCAGGGGCCAAGCGCCTCGTCGCCGACGTCGGCGCCCCAAGCGCGGATGACCTTGCCGTCGGAGTCGATGTGGAGCGAGTGCAGCCTGGGACCAGTCTCTGACCACGTCACCAAGGTCTCCAGCGTCCCGCTCGGTACGTGGTCGAGCAGAGCGACGGGCGTGATTGGCCCTGGACTCACCTGGGTGCCCACGAGCCAGCTCTCTCCGCCTTCATCGGTGACTGGTGCGAAGGCCCACAGACTGTTCGCCGTGCGTACCAACGTCGGTTGCCCGTGTTGCAGCCTGGTCGAGGGACGGGCGGTGGCCAGAAAGTGCTGGGTGAGCAGCGGGACCTCGGCCACATTTCCGACCGAGCCGTCTGGGCTCAGGCTCAGGTAGACCCAGTCGTCTGCCCAACCCGCGTCGCCCATGTTCAGGTGTTCGGGTCCGGCCTTCAAGAACAGCGCATCGACGCCCCCGTCCGCGCGAGGCGAGATCGACGCGCCCTGGGCGAGGTGGAGACCTGGGACCCCGAGCGCCTCCAGCCCGACGGACTCGAAGGCGCCGTTGCGCCACCGGAGCCAGCGAAGGCGGCCGGTTTCCCAGCCCCACAGCTCCGCGTGGAGCACGTGGAGGGTCCCGGCGGAGTCGAGCGCGATCGCCAGAACCAGGTTTGGCTCTAGTTTCGGGTCGGGACCTGGTAGTGGCACTACTTCAAATAGCGACGGCGCGGTTGGGGGGCGGCTCTGGTCGGCCTCGGTGGGCCGGGGCCGGATGAAGGCTTCGTAGCCGTTGAAGAGCAGGACCTCGCGCCGGACACGGCGATCTCGTCCTGTCGGAAGTGCCACGGCGTGCCGAGCTCCGACTGCGCAACAAAAGCCTCTTCGAACGTCCAGGTTTTGCCGCCGTCGAAGCTGAACCCATAGTTCCAGATCTCCAGTATGATGCCGTCATTCGTGAGGGACCACCAGGTGATGTGCAAGCCGCCGGACTCGTCGGCGACCATGCGAACGGGCGAGGTGTTCGTAAAGAACGGGAACTCGACGATCGGGGCGAGCTCATCGATGGGCGGCTTGGCCTCCTCTTCCGAACAGCCGAGAACGATCATCGCGAGTACGATGGTTTGAATGCAGTGCCGCATGATTTCCCCCTGTGGGGCGCATTTTGTAAACGGGCTGGGATTTGTCAACGTGTCTGCTGGACTCCCCTGGACTCCCGCAGGTGTGCGCCTTTGCGCTGCGGTGCCGGCGACGTGCGATCGGATTTCGAACGGTGCCGCGTCGTGCGCGAATCCATTCAGTCGGTGTTGGGTCGAAGTTAAGATTGACCCGCTCCCCCCCAGCAACTAGAAGGACAGGCATTCACGCAATATTGGAGCTGAACCCCTGTCGAGTGGCATCGCGAGGGCGCCGGCTCCGAGCTGAAGGAGCGAATGCTATGTCCCGTGTTCCCTGTTTGCTGCGAGTGGCTCTGTTGTTGGGCCTCTTGTCGTTCGTCGCGGGTTGCGACGACGACCCCAAGAAGACCACTCCGACCGATGATGTCGTGGACGACACTGCGGCGGACACCGTCACCGACGTGACCACTACCGACACCACGGTCACCGACACCGAAGACACCAACACACCTGACACGACCGGTGACACGGAGGAAGACTCGCTTGCGGACACACCGGACGTCGAGCCCGACGTGACTCCCGAGTGCACCAGTGCCTGTGACTGCGAGCAGGGCGACGACTGTGTTTCTGGCCTGTGTGAGCTGGGCGCTGAGGCGGTGCTCTGTTGCGAGAATGCGGGCTGCACGGACGGGAAGTCCTGCACCTCTGCCGATGGCAGCGCGGGCCTTTGTGGGGTCGCGACGAGCCCTTCGTTCGGCGCGATTCTCTTCAACGAGGTGCTCAGCGACGGCGCGGTTTCTGGAGACCCCAACGGCGACGGTGACTTTCCAGACCCGACGGGCGATGAGTTCGTCGAGCTCGTCAACGTCTCCTCATCCTCGGTGAACCTCGATGGTTTCACGCTGGTCGAGAGCCATCTGGCGGTGCTTCCGAGACACACCTTCGCCACCGGCGATGCGCTCTCGGCGGGCGAAGCGTTGGCGATCTTCGGCGGCGGCACGGCTCCGGACAACATTTCTGGGGCGACCTACCTCGTGGCCAATGCGGCGGACCCCGGAGTCTCGATGGGGCTGCACCTGAACAACGACGGCGATGTGGTGCGCCTGCTGGACGGCGACGGTCTTCTCGTCGCCATCTTCGCGTATGGTCCGGGGGCCGAGCTGCCTGCCGTGACCGACCAGTCGTACACCCGCAATCCCGACCTCACCGGTGCTTTCGTGCCCCACACGAACGTGACCAGTGTCGATGGCCCCTTCTTCTCGCCCGGCACCCGCGCCGACGGAACCAACTTTTAATCAGGAGCACCCAACATGCGTTACTTGAATGTTTTGGTCCTTGTCAGCGCGTTGGTCTCCGGACTGACGGCATGCACCGAGATGGACTCCTCTGACCCAGAAGAGTCTGGGGCCTCGCTGGGCACCGGCGAATACAGTTTGCTCAACGTCCCCGCGCAGTACCCGACGATCCAGGCCGCGGTGAACGCCGCCAGCGCCGGTGAGATCATCCAGGTGGCCGCGGGGAGCTACTCCGAGAGCCTCACCGTCTCGGTCAACAACCTCACCATCCGTGGCGCTGGCGCTGGCAAGACCGTCCTCTTCGGCAGCATCAGCGCCGTCGCGGTGAACGGGCTGCAGCTCGAGAGCCTGACCCTCGACGACAGCTTGGCGAACACCACAGAGCTCGGCATCTACGCCGAGGACACTGGCATCACCGTGCTGAAGTCCGAGGTGAAGGGCTTCCAACACGGCATCGCACTGCTGCAGACGGGAACCGTCTCAGGTGTGGGCGAGAGCCTCGTGGACTCGGTCAAGGTCTCTGGGGCCCGTCGCTACGGCATCTACGTTGATGGCGTCGCAGGCCTGGTCGTCGAGAACACCATTGTGACCTACGCCTCCGAGGCCGGCATCGCAGTGACGAACACGCAGCGCGCCCCGAGCAATCTGCATTTCGTCAACGACCTGCTCTTCGCCAACGGCTATGGCATCACGGGCGGCGCGGGCCTCAACATCGCGACTCCTGGGACCTTCGAAATCGTCAACTCCATCGTGGTCTCGAACAACGTCGGCATCTCCTGCACCGCCGTCTGCTCGGCCGGTTACAGCGACGTCTGGGGCAACCTGACCAACTTCGCTGGGGCTGCGACCCAGGCGACGACGGGCAAGAAGCTCGACCCGCGCTTCAAGTCCGCCGCCGAAGGCGACTTCTCGCTCCTCTTCGACTCCCCTTGCGTCAACGGCGGCCTCGACAGCGCCGCGCCCAACCACGACGCCGTGGGCACGACTCGCCCTCTGGGCGCCCACGCGGATATGGGCCCCTACGAGTTCCTCTCCACGCCGACCAGCATGACCATCGCCATCAACGAGATCATGTCCAACCCCGTCGACGAGGGGAGGGACGAGTTCATCGAGCTCTACAACTTCGGAGCGACGGGCATTGACGTGGCAGGGTTCATCGTCGACGACGGCGACGAGCGCGACACCTTGGTTGGACGCAGCGGCGGCGCGACGTTGATTCCGGCGGGGGGCTACGCGGTGATTGTCGACCCCGACTACGCCGGTTTCTACGGCATCCCTACCTCCGCCGTGCTGCTCACCGTCGCGTCGAGCACGACTCTCGGCAGCGGCCTCTCCAACGCCGATCCGGTTCGCCTCTTTATGGGCGATGGGGTGACCCCAGTGGACAGCTTCTCGTTCCCCTTCAACGCGGGCAATGGCATCTCCGTGGAGAAGGACGACATCGCCGGCGGCGACACCGGCGCGAACTGGGTTGCCTCTCCTTGTGGCAGCACCCCGGGCGCGGAGAACTGTGCTTCGCTTCCACCAAACGTCTCCACTCAGGTGCTGATCGCCATCAACGAAGTCATGGCCAACCCACTAGACGAAGCCAAGGGCGAGTTCATAGAGCTCTATAACTTCGGCGCGACCGCGATTGATTTGGGCGGCATGCTCATCAACGACGGCGACGCGACTGACGCCCTCGCCGGATGGCAGGGGGGCGGCACGCTGCTGCAGCCGGGCCAGTTCGCGGTCGTGCTCGACCCCGAATACGTTGCCGGGGCCTACACCATCCCCAATGGCACCCTGCTCCTCACCGTCGCTTCGACGACGACGGTAGGAAGCGGTCTAGCAACCAACGATCCCATCAGCCTGCACGGCACCAACGGCGTTGTCATCGACACCTACACGCACACCTTCGACGCTGGCAACGGCTTCTCGGTGGAGAAGGTCAATGCCAACATCGGCGACATCGCCTCCAACTTCTCGAAGTCCACTTGCGCCTCCGGAAGCTCACCGGGCGCGGTGAACTGCATCACGAATGACGGCGTGAACCCGGTCGCGGGCGCGACGATCGCCATCACCGAGGTCATGGCCAACCCCATCAACGAGGACGCGGGCGAGTTCATCGAGCTCATGAACTATGGCAACGATCCCGTCGACTTGGCGGGCTTCCGAATCTGGGACGGCGACGTCGAGGAGTCGCTCCAGGCCTTCAACACTGGTGGCAACACCGTGCTCGCCAGCGGCGCCTTCGCCGTCATCTTGGATGCCGAGTACACGGGGCAGTACAACGTCCCCGCTGGCACGGTCCTCCTGACGACGCCGGACACCTCGATTGGCAGCGGCCTGTCTACTGACGACCCCATGCGGCTGCGCGCCAAGACCGGCGCCAAGGCCATCGACACCTACCTCTTCCCGTTCAATCCCGGCAACGGCGTCAGCTCCGAGAAAATCGACCTGGTCGTGGGCGATGTGCCCGCCAACTGGATTGCTTCCTCGTGCAACCAGTCCGCGGGGCTGAAGAACTGCTCGGACGGCGGGGCTGGCGGTGGCAACGCGCCCATCTCCGCGACTCAGATCACCCTCTCTGAGGTCATGGCCAATCCGTTGGACGAAAGCCAAGGCGAGTATATCGAGCTCTTCAACGCCGGTCCCGTCGGCGTGAACGTGGCGGGGTGGTGGATCGGCGACGGCGACTCTTTGGACCAGATCTCGGCCTGGAGCACAGGCGGCACCGTCCTGATGCCCGGCGACTTCGGCGTCATCTTCGACCCTGACTACGCCAACAACTACACCGTGGTCGCCGGAACCATTCGCCTGAAGGTCGGCAACACGAGCATCGGTAACGGCCTCTCGACCGACGACCCGATCACCCTCTACGAGGCCGATGCGACCACGGTCGTCGACTCGTTCTCCTTCCCCTACAACCCAGGCAACGGCTACTCCGTCGAGAAAGTGACGCTGACCAGCGGCGACACCCAGGCCAACTGGGTCACCTCGACCTGCAAGGCCTCGGCGGGCGACCGCAATGACGGCGCCTCCCCCGGCGGCCGCAACTGCGCCGATCCCTACGGTGGCTTGAGCGGCACCAACGCGCTCGGGCAACAATGCCCCTTCGGAGCCGCAGATTGCATCAGCGGACTGTGCGCCATCGAACTGACCACGAACTCGACCTTCTGCACCGCAGACTGCTCCCAGGTGGCGTGCACTACGGGCTTCACCTGCACCGACATCACCGACGTCAACTACCCACAGGTGTGTGTCCCGGTCGGTGGCGGCGCGGTCCCCACGGTCACCATCAACGAGGTGCTCTTCGACTCGGTGGGCACCGACACGGAGGTCTTCATCGAGCTCAAAGGCACGCCCAACGCTATCTTGGATGGGCTGTCTCTGGTCGGTATCAACGGCAGCAACGGGACCGCTTACGTCACGTTGCCGCTGACGGGCCAGATCGCCGCCGACGGCTACTTCGTCATCGCGGCCGTTGGGGCCACGGGCGCCATCGCGGCCGCCGCCGACCTACTCGACGACAAGGTCAACCTGCAGAACGGCCCAGACAGCATTCAGCTGCGCTGGGGCACCGACTTGGTCGACGCCGTGGGCTACGGCGACTTCTCGGCGGCCGTCTTCGGCGGCGAAGGCACCCCCGCTCCAGCGACCGCTCCGGGCGAGAGCCTGGCACGGACACCGAACGGCGCCGACACGGGCGACAACAACGCCGACTTCGCCATCGCGGCGACGCCGACCCCAGGCGCTGCGAACTGAGCGATGGCTCCATAGAACGTAAAGAACCCCGGCCAGGCCGGGGTTCTTTGCGTTTTCTGGTCCAGAATCCGTCGGACTGTTCCCAAAGTCTGGAGTCTGGAATCCGGGGTCCGGAGCTGGCGTCTGCAGCCCGTCTGACTGCAACAGGCCAAGGCCTATGGCCCCATCGGCAGCTCTGGGATCTGGAACGAAGCGACTGGCCCGGCTCCGTCGCCGAGCTCGAACCACTTGGTGTCCAATTCGGGTTTGACGCCGATGCTCACTAGAAACACCTCGGGGATGGCGCTCATCCCAGGGGCGTACTCGCACCCTCCGACCTCGTAGATGTCGAGCTCGTCGCCGGGCTCGATGGGCTCTGGCATGGAGACGACCAGCAGGCCGCTGCCTCCCAGCGATACGGTGCCGTTCTGCACGTCGCACCAGCTCAGGTCGGGGAAGTAGGGATAGGCGTCGGGGTAGCCCAAGGCCTCGGTCGGCTCCAGGGCGGTGACGGAATTCGGGCCGACCTCGTAGAGCCAGACGTCGGAGGCGAAGACCATCTCGCCGTTGACCTTGCGCAGCACGAGGGCGTCGATGTCGGCGCCAGGGTTGCGGCCGATGGCGTTGCCGCTGAAGTCTTGGATGAGCACGTACTGGTATTGCCAAGGCGGTGGCGGGGTCGTGTCCCAGGGCACATCGGGCGGCACCTCCATGGGGACGTCCGGCCTGAGGTCGTGGGGAACGTCTGGGGGGCTGGCCGTGTCCCAGGTCCAGTCGACGTCGGTGTCGGAGAGGTCAAGGACGTCGTCGAAGCGGTCCTCGACTACGTCGTACACTGCGATAGGCTGGAGGCTGTCGCAGGACCTCGTCGTTGGCGCGGGGAGGTCGACCCCGGTGAGCTCTATAGCGGTGTGAGCGCGTCTGCCGTCGGCGCGGACTACCACCACGACGCGATTGCCCAGGCCGATGCCCGAGGGCACGAGGAAGCGCAGCTCGCGCTCGTTCCAGGTCGCCACCTCGGCGCAGACGCCATCGACGAAGACCGTGCTGCGTCCTGCCTCGTAGAGGCCAAACCCGGCGCCGGCGAGGATGACCCATTTGTTCTGCTGCGTGACCGCCGACGAGGGGCTGACGACGGCGTCGATGCGGGGCCCGCGGTCTGTCGGCTCGTCGCAGGCGCTGGCCAGCAGGGCGAAGAGCGCGGCGAGGCCTATCCAGAAGCCCGTGGAGCGCGCGTAGGGACTCAGCGGGCTCTCTTCGAGCCCACACGGTGCCGAGTCGCGCGGGAAATCCAATAGAGTGTGGGACGGTTGGGCCGGACACGTTGTCATGGTGAGACCTTGGGCGAGGTGGTCTTGGCAGAGTCAGGGTGCAGTGGCAGCAAGGCCTGTTGGCCGTCGACGGCACAGGATTGGGCATCATCCCCCTTGCGGCCATCGATGACGACGAGGGCGTCTGTGTCGGTGAGGAGCAACCCCTCGGACGACGGCGGGAGCGCTCGGAGCTTGGTGGGGACCAAGGCGGTGTCGGCCTCCAGCGCGGTCAATGGCAGGCTCCAGAGCGCAAACTCGCCGCCGTCCTGTTGTGGGCCACTGATAACGTAAAGCTGTTCCGCGGTGGCGGCGAGCTCACGGACGCCGGCGCCAGCGAGGTCGACCGTGGCGACGCCGTCGAAGCGCAGGGTGTCGGTGGGCCAGACGAGGCGCAGCAGCAGCGCCTTCCCGTCGAGCTGGGGTCCGCGCAGGCCGAGCCAGATTCGGTCTGCGACTTGGGCGGCGCCCTCGATGTTCAGCGCTTCGCAGGGCTTTTCGCCTTGGTCGGCGCGTTCTCGCGCGTCGACCAAGGCGGTGCAGGTCGTCTGTGCCAAAGCCCCCGCAGGGAAGGCCGCCGCGCAGCTCTCGAGGCTGGCGAAGAGCTCGTCGGCGTCGGTGTCGATGGAATGGCCAGGGAGCCAAGAGCCGTCGTCGGCGAGGGTGATGGACTGCAGGCGGTGTCGTTTTGGGCGGCGCTCGCAGTGCTTGTTGCGGCTGTGTGAGCCGACGAACACGAGCTCGTCGGGGCCGAGGGCGACCATGGCCTCGAGGTCGTGGGGGCGGACGCCTTTGGGCAGCTCGAGGTCGTGCTGGCCTTGCAGGGAGCCGTCCTCGAGAGAGAAGGCGAAGAGCGTGTCGTCGAGCTCGTTGTCGCCGACCAAAGCGAGCGCCGGGTCCCAGGGCGCTCGCGCCAAGGCGGACGGCTCGCAGAGCGGCGGCCGTCCCAAAGGCCGGACAAGAACCAAGGGAGAAGGGGCGCTCAGGGGCTGAGCGAGCTCGGCGGCAGCGGGCTCGGCGGGCGCGCTCGTGTGGGTCTCTTCGGCGTGCCCCGCGTGACAGCTCGCCGAGAGGAGGCCGGCGAGGAGCACACAGAGCCTGAACTGCAGAGGAATTTGTCTCACTTTTGGCCTGCGGTACGATGTGAGATCGAGGCCCATCCCGCACCTGGTGCGCGGTGAATCGAACTGCACATTCTTGGCGTCGAGCCGCCCACAGCATGGCCGATTTCGGAAACACATTCGAGAGACTCGAGCGCAAGTACCTCATCACGGGGGATGTGGCGGACCAGATTCGCGCTTATGTTGAGCCGTTTTGCTCGCCGGATCGCTTCAACCCCAGCCATGGTGGATACGCCATCTACAGCCTCTACTTGGACACACCAGCATACGAGTTTCACGAGGCCTGGCGCCGGGGGGACGCGGATCGTCTGAAGCTGCGGGTGCGCACGTATGGACGGACGGGGCCTGCGTTTCTGGAGGTCAAGCGCAAGACGGGAGACATCATCTCGAAGACTCGGGTCGCCATCGCTCGTGAGAGCGTCGCGGAGGCGGTCGCCGGGTTTGGTGTGCCGCTCAAGCCGTCGGCCGAGGCGCAGCACCATCTGGACGCCTTCGCCTACTGGACTTCGCGTACGGGGGCCGAGCCGGCGGTGCTCGTGGCCTACACGCGCGAGGCGTTCGTGAGCACCATCGACAACTATGCGCGCCTGACCTTCGACCGGGACATTCGCGTGCAGGCCGTGACGGACTGGCACTTGCTCGGTCTCGCCGACGAGCCCTGGGTGACGGTCGACGACGCCGCGCTCTACGACGATTTGCAGTCGCCGACGGTGCTCGAGCTCAAATGCGAGTCGATGATGCCGGACTGGATGGCGCACTTGGTGCGCCGCCTCGAGCTGAAGTACCGCGGGTTTTCGAAGTATGGTCACGGCATCGACATCATGCGGAGCGCCGCCCGTGGTCTGGACGTGAGTCAGTTGTGGGGGCTCTATGCCTGATCTGCTCGGCGAGGTGACGGGGTACGCGGCGAGCGGCGTGTGGTTGCCGCCGATAAAGGGGCTGTTGGCGGCGTTCGTCTTTGGACAGATGTTGGCCTGGACCTATGAGCTCACATACCGGGGATTGAGCTACTCTCGTGGCTTCGCCCACAGTGTCACCTTGGCGTGCGTGGCCTCGACGATCCTGGTGCTGTCGCTGTCCCACTCGGTGATCGCTGGGATTGGTCTCCTGGGCGTGCTGTCCATGGTGCGTTTCCGTGTGAACTTGAAGGCTTCGCGCGATCTGGTGTTCATCATGGGGGCCGCCACCATTGGGGTGGCTGCGGGGGTCGGGGCGCTGTTGCCGGCGACGGCCGGCACGGTTTCCTTCTGCGCCGTAGCCATCTACCTGCACGGCGGCTCGTTTGCGTCTCGCGCGCGCTACGACGGGGTGCTGCGTTTCCGCCTCTCAACGGACGACGACTCGGGTCTCAAGCTCAAAGCGCTGCTCGATGAGTTCTGCCATCGACGCATGCTGTTGAGCATCGGCGAGGTGGCGCAGGGCTCGGTGGTCGAGCACGCCTACCAAGTGAAACTCTGGAAGACCGCGTCCGCCGAAGAGCTCGTCTCGCGGCTGCGCTCGGAGCTGCATGCGGTCAACGCGCGCTTGCTGCTGCAAGAAGCGACCTTGGAGTACTGATGTCGACCCCAAAGGCCTCAACGGCCATCACTCCCATCACGCCCGCCGATCGCTTTCGCCGTCGGCTCGAAGCGTTTTCCGACCGGATCCGCTTGCAACCGGTGGGTTTGTTTGTCTTCCTCGCCAGTGTGGGCGGGCTGATGTTCTTGCAGTTCGGGTCTCTGAACCGCATCAAGGCGCCGGCGGTGGCAACGGCGCGGCCGTTCGAACACCCCAGCGACGTGGCGAGCGTGGTGGCCGAGGTGCACGTGAAAGTCGGCGAATTTGTCGACGCCGGCGCGCCGTTGGTCACCCTGTCGTCGCGGGATCTGAATCGCGAGCTGGCCGCAATCGACGCCGAGCTGGACCGCATGGAGAAACGTTCGGTGTTGGAGCTGGCCCGCCTCGGCGAGGACCATCGGCAAGAGCTCGCCGGCTTCGCCGACCGCCTCGAGGCGGCCAAACGAGACCTGGAGTTGGCTCGGGCGGTCGCTGTAGAACCCAACCAAAAGGCCGAGCTCGCCGACGCCCAAGAGGCCGAGGTCAAGGCCGGCGTGGCGGCCCGAACTCGGCGAGCGGACGACCTCTTCGCCGCCGCCTGGCAGCGCGGCCTGGCGAAAGCAGAGCGCGCTGGCGCCAAGCAGCGGATCGAGGCGGAGAGCAAGCATGTGCAGGCGCTCGAGTCCCTCGGTGGCGCCCTGCCCACGTCTCCGACGCTGGAGCGAGCCAGCGCCGCGCTCTACGCGGCCGAGCTGCAGTTGCTCCGGGTGCGGCGCAGCGAGGTCCTGGAGGATCTGCAGACCTTGACGGTAGTCGCCCGTCAGCCCGGCCGGGTGGCGATGGTGTTGCAGCGCGGAGCTGCCGTGCTCAAGGGCGCCTCGGTGGCGTCACTGGTGCCCGAGCGTGCCGACGAGATTGTGGCCTACGTGTCCGCCGACACCAGCCCCAGACAGATCGAGACCGACGAGCCGGCGACGATCACCGATCCCTTTGGCGCCTGCGACGAGCCGGGCCACGTCATTCGCGTTGGGGCCACCGTGGAGGAGGCGCCCGGTCAGATCCGCAGCTTCTTGCAGTTCCCCATCCACGGCTTGCCCGTCTACATCACGGTGCCGGAGTCCTGTGACTTGGGCGTGGGGCAGTTGCTCAGCGTCGAGTTCGACAAGGCGCTGCGATGAGGAGGCGTGCGGTCTGGGCGGCCGGATGGTGTGCCGCCGTGGCGTTGTGGGGCTGCGCCGAAGCGCGGCCCCTCTCGACGTTGGCAGATGTCTCCGAGGACCCCGCGATGGTGGCACAGCACAAGAGCATCGAGGCGGCGGCGTCCAGATTCGACGCGGCGGTGAACCGCGTCGAGGTGCGGCTGCGAGACCTGGGGACGGGCAGCGTGAGCGACGGCGTCGAGGTGCTCGCGCGCCTGCCCTTCGAGACCCCTTGGTCGAAGGACGACGAGGAGGAGACCTGGCAGGCCGAGCTGCGGGCAGAGGTCGCACAGCTCGATGTCCTGCAGCTCAACCGCCGCGTGACCCAGTGCCAGGAAGCGGCCGAGTGGAGCCGTTACGTCGAGCTGGACGCCTCTCAGAGGCGCCTACAGGGCTCGCTGGAGGCCGTCGAGCGCTGGAGCGCAGACTGGAACGCCGCCGGAAACACCAACGACCTCGAGGCCACCGAGTTCGCCCTCGACCTGCGCCTGACGCGGCTCGAGAGCCAGCCGACACCAATCGTTGAGCCGCTGGGCGCGGCCGCGCCATTGCCGCTCGCGGTCGAGCCTCAGGCCGGGCCGTTGGCGACCCGCTCAGAGGTGGTGCGAACGCTGGTGAGCGAACACCACCCTTCGCTGCAGGTCTTCGAACACCTAGGAGAAGCCTGGCGGCATCGCTCGCAAGGGGCCTCGGACGAGGCGCTGCCATGGTTGGACTTCGTGCAGCTGGGCTACGGCATCGGGCCCAACTCGGGTTTGGAGTCCCTGACCGCGCAGCTGGCCGTAATCGTGCCCTTTGGCAGCATCGAGAGTGCGGACAGCGAGCGCTTTGCCCTGCAGCAGCAGGAGTCCGAGCTCGAGCGCGCGGCAGCGTTGAGCGAGTTCGAGCGCGCGGCTCGAACGGCGCTGATCGAGCTCGTGGCGTACGAGGCGCTGTCGCCTGACCTCGCGGAACTCAACGACTCGGCCGACGACGCCGTGGCGCTCGCCGAGCTCTGGATGAGCGAGGGGCGAGGCGACCCGCGCACGGTGGCGGGGCTGGTCAAGGACGCCCAGCGCGCGCGGACCTTGGTGATCGCCGTGCGCGCTCGCTGGGCGCAGGCGCAGTGCCGCCTGCTGGAGTCCAGCGGCGTGAGCGTCGAAGCTTGGCCACGTGGCGGTTCATCCAACTAATCTCCGGGCGGCGTCGGGTTCAACGCAAAGCTGCTGGGATGGGGCTCGTGCTGGACCGGTACGCCGAGGAGCGAGGGAGGAAGGCGACGCCGCAGATGGGGCATTTCCGGACGGGCACTAGATATATTGCCCCGAGTCCACCCGAATCACCTCGCCCGTGATGCAACGCGCCCCGTCGCTGGCCAGGAAAACGGCGAGCTTGGCGATGTCGACGGGCTCGGGAAGCTGCTTGATGACCATCTCGTCAAGGGCGGCATCGACGATCTTCGCGGGGGCGGCTTTGACCATTTCGGTCATGACCAGGCCCGGCGCGATGACGTTGACGGTGACGCCGAAGGCGCCCAGCTCCTTGGCCAGGGCCTTACTCAGACCGATGACCCCGGCCTTGGCGGCCGAGTAGTTGACCTGGCCGAACTTGCCGCGCAGGCCGTTGATGGACGAGATGTTGATGATGCGTCCTGATTTCTGGGCTTTGAACAAGGCTGCCACCGGACGGACGGTGTTGAAGCAGCCCTTGAGGTCGACGTCGATGACCTGATCCCAATCGTCCTCGCTCATCTTCCACACCACGCGGTCGCGGTTGATGCCGGCGCAGTTCACGAGGACGTCGATGCGACCGAGGCGAACGACTAGTCCTAAGATGGTCGTGTCGACGGCGTCGAAGTCCGTGATGTCCACGTCCACCGAGATGAACGGCTGCTCGGGGCTCGAGGGCGTGGGCGGCTCGGAGGTGCACACGTCGAGGCAGGCGACCGTGGCTCCCTCCTGCCAAAACTCCTCGACGATGGCACGCCCAATACCCCTTCCTCCCCCCGTCACTACGACGGTCTTTCCTTTCATTTGCATCCTGCTCTCCGTGGAAATGGAAGTTTCTCGAGTCATAACAGACTCTTGTCGTGGGGCAAGTGGAAAGAGCGTCGTGGCCCGGCTAAATAGAACGGGTGGCGGTCCTGAACTGTCAACGCCACTCGACGAACGCGGGCCTGGGTGATATCCCTGCTGGATCCTGCAGATATGGGAGCGCGTGGTATGGCTGAGGTCCCAGAGAGTGTTCGCTTCGTCTACGCCCGACAGGCACCCAACCCGTTCAACTGGTACACCCAGGACGACTTCGACGGCTGCCTGATCACCTGGGATCCGCCTAGCGACGCGGAGATCGTTGGCTACGTCGTCTTCCGGACCAGTGAGACCCTCGACGACGACTGCGCCTTCGATCTCCTCGAAGGGTACTTGGAAGAGGAGGCCGAGCGTCTCGACATTTCTCGACCGGTGGTCGCGCTGGTCGACGACCAGATGCACGAAAAAAACCGCTATCTGGTCCTCGCTAAGAACCAAGACGGAGACTTCTTCGCCGTCGAGCGGGCCAAGGCACAGAAGCTCGAGCTCGGCGCCGACCTCGCCCAGTACGGAGAGCTGGCCTACTGGTCCAACCCCGACGGACCGCGGATCCGACAAGACCCGCGCCGGCTCGACTACGTGAGCGCACGACCCGCGGACTTCAGCGGCTTCACCTGGTCCTATCCGGAAGAGCTCCCAGAGGTGGAGGAATACCAGCTGATCGTCAGTCGTCAGCCCATCAGCCCGCACACCGGCGACGAGACCGACATCAAGGACTTCCAAAGAGTGCTGGCCGGCGCCTTGGGCAAGATCCACGTCATCGAGAATTACGTGAACGCCGTCGTCGACAACGCGACCGAGTCCGAGCACTACTGGTACTTCGCTCTGCTCGCCAAAGACCCTGCGGGTGGGCGTATTCAGATCCCCATGGAGCACCACGACGAGCCCTTCCGCAAGGGACGTCCCCACAAGAACCTGCGTGGCGAGAAGTCTTGGGGCATAGGCTCCGACATCATGGAGGAGAGCTTCAAGAGCTGGCGCTCGAGGCGTCTCAGCGGCTCCTCGGACGAGCCTGAGGCTTTGGAGGACGACCCCATCGAGGAGGCCGCTGAGCCGAGAAGCGCAGAACCGCGCTCCTACGAGCCGCCCAGCTCGGAACCGCGTTCGTCTGAGCGCCCTGAGTCCTACGAACCGCCAAGCTCTTATCAGCGCCCCTCGTCCTACGAACCGCCAAGCTCCTACGAGCGTCCCTCGTCCTACGAAAAGCCTGTTTTCGAAGCACGCGCCTACGAGCGTCCCTCGTCCTATGAAAAGCCTGTTTCTTCTGAAGCGCGCACCTATGAGCGCCCGTCCTACGAACCGCCCGCCCCGACACCGGCCAGCCCTGAGGACGCCGTCGAGGACGTTGAGGCCGTCGAGGACGTTCAAGCCGAAGCGCCGTATGAAGCCGTCATCGAGCGGGACCGGTGGGCCGGGATTCGAGCCGAGGTCAGCCTGTCGCTGGCGAGCTTCACCGCCGACCCCAGCCTCATCGGCCTGGCGATAAGCTGGTCTGCGGTGAGCGACGGCCCGATGGTCGCTCTGCGAGCCAAGCGCAAACCCAAGGACGTCGAAACCCTGCTCAGCCAAGACAGCCCGTTGCCCGAAGGCTGTGAGCGCCGCTTCTTCGATGGCACTGGCATCACCGAGCTCATTGACGCCGACTGTCACGACTTTGGCTGGTACTTGATCGCTACGGGCGAGGGAGCTCCCGTCGAAGACCTGTCGACCCGCGGGGTCTACCGGCTCCTCGACGCGCCGAACCTCTACTACTGGCACCATCCCGAGGGCCGCGCCCAAGACCGTCTGGTGCACGCCTGCGAGCTCGAGATGAGCCGTCGCAGAGGCGACTGGGTAGCCCTCGAGTTCGGTGCTCACGACATCGACGAACCCGTACAGCTCGAGCTCTACCGGTTCAACAGCGAAATCGACTGGCTGAAGGCGACGCCCGAAGACCTCGAGGCCTTCCATGCCGCCCAGCGTGGCGAAGAACAAAATCTCGTCGACGTCTTCGGTTTCGAAGGCAACATGGTGGGCATCCGCGACGACGTCTCGCCGGAGCGCACCCGCGTCTTCTTTGGCGCCGCCGTTGTCGACCAAAACAACAACCGCTTCAACATCCCCGTCTTTTGCCTCGGCCCCGAGGAAGGCAACAGCTGGCCGCTGCTCAGCGATCCGTTCGCCGACGACGAGGAGGGCGTGTTCGAAGAGCGCGTCGTCAGCGAGGGGGACGTCGGCATCGAAGAATACGAGCCGATTCGCTTCGACCCCAACGACCTCGCCTCGGTGATGGAGGCGGCCGCCAAGGTCGTTGCCCTGACCGAGGGCGACGAAGGCGAGCCTGGCGTCGAACGGGACCTGGCCGAGTATGAGGTGCGCGTCGCCGGAGAGCCTCGGCCTCGAGGCGATGAGCCTCGACCTCGAGGCGATGAGCCTCGCCGCTCACGGCCGCACCCCAAAGACCTGTCCATGGACGACGTACTGGGCGAGGTCCCGGGGCGCAATTCGGCGCCAGCCAGCCCAGAGCCTCGACCTCGAGGCGATGAGCCTCGACCTCGAGGCGATGAGCCTCCACGGGCGGCCACTCCCGCCACGCCGCCCAGCCCCGTCGCGTCGGCGTCGAGCCCGCGCAGCGAAGCCACCGCAGGGATGCGCGCCAAAGTCGCGTCAATGACCCTCGACGACGTCCTCGCCGGCACCCGTGTCGACTCGCGAGACGGTCTGGATGACGAGCGCGTCGAGGACGACGACGAGGGCGTGGAAATCCGCCTCTCACTCGACGCCGACAGCGATCCGGACGCGCTCCGTGACCAGCTGAATGGCGCCTTGGTCGACGCCGAGAGGCGACTGCGCTCCCAAGAACCAGAGGACGAAGAGGAAGAGCTCCTCCCCGCGCTCGAAGGCGATGAGGAGCTCGAAGGCGAACAAGACCCCCTCGAAGACGAAGCTCTCGAAGATGAAGAGGCCGAAACGGCCGCTCCCGACCCCGCCGAGCTCGAGCGTCGCGCCGAAGCCCTCATCGCCGAAGCCCTCGCCAGCTGGGTTCCAGGGGCCCAAGTGCAGCTCGCCTTCCCGATGGACGGCAGCGCTGGCGCGCCGGAAACCATCCAGGCCAAGCTCAAGCTCGCCATGCAGGCCAAGATGGAGGCCATCGCCCAAGCCAAGCTCGCCCAGCACGGCGACGAGGAGATTGGGATCGTCTCTCGAAGCCGGTTCGTGCCTGCGTCCGAGCTCGCTCCGCCGACCTCCGACCCGGAAGTGCAAGAAGGCGAAGACGAAGACGAGGACGACGAGGACGCGATCAACCGCCGCGGTGACGCGCTCATCGCCGCCGCGCTCGCCAACTGGAAGCCCGGTGACCAGGTCCGGCTCGAGCTGCCTATGGACGGCAGCGCCGGAACTCAGGGGGCTCTGCAGGCCAAGCTGCACACCGCCGTGCAGATGAAGGTGAGAGCCGCCTCGAGGGTCGAAGAGGAACCGGAAGACGAGGACGACGTCGACTCGATGCTCGGCAGTGGCCAAGGGACTCCTAGCCCAGTGGACGACTTTTCGAAGGCGGAGGACTCGGCGCTCAGCGAAGGACAAGAGGTTGAGCACGGGGCGGCGCAGGACGAGTTCGACGTCGATGTCGACGCAGCGCTCGGCGACCGCTACGGCGATGACGTGGAGCGATTCGACGCAGAGCCCGTGGACCGCGGCTTCGACGAAGAGGAATTCCACTTCGACCTCGACGCGGCATTGCGGGGTGGGGTCGAGGGTTCCGAAGGGGTACAAGCCTTCGAAGACGAGGAACCCGAGCCACTGCTCTGGACTGCTGTCGAGCAGGTTTGGCACCTGCCGCGGCTGCGCTGGGACCGTCCCGAGGGCGCCGAGGTCTCCTTACTGTGGACGGCAGCCTCGGTCCCGCCTCACTTCGATCGGGCGGACCTGGGCGCGCTGCTCGACGGGACGCCTCCGCGGGGCATTCGACGCTTCGATCTGGGCGAGCTCAACGGCATCGTCGAGAACCTGTGCGCCGCTCGCTCCTTCGTGGTCGTGGCGGTGCGCGGACTAGACGGCGATTGGCAACCGCTGTGTCCGAAGTTTGTCGACCTCGAGGACGGTTACGACCTCGAGCTCCTCGAGCCCGAGGACCTGGCGCAGTTGGACCTCGCCGTGGCGCGCTGCGTGGCTCGGGCGAGGAGAATCTTCAGCGACACTCCCGAAGACCTAGACGCGCTCTATGCCGAGCTCGACCGGGCGAGGAGCCTGTGGCGAGACAACGTGCGAGTCCTCGCATTCGCTCGTGGAGCGGGGATCGAGCTATGACCTCACAGCCAGGGATGGCGGAGAGTCGTGCAAACCCGAAGGTTAAGGTTGCACACACGATGCGCGTAACGCCCTGAGGAAATTTTGCGCGAGCGCGCGGTGCTACGCCTCTTGCGGGCCACAGGGCTCTGCGTGCCGGTCGTCCGCTCGGTAATCCAGGTGTTGTGACAGAGTGTGAGCGAAGCCGTGGCCGAAGCTGAAAAATACCGTTGCCACTCCTGCGATCTGCGGTTCGAGGCCGAGCCCGGCGGCCGCCTGCGCTGCCCGTCATGTATGCGCGTGAGCACAGTCGAGGTCGACGCGGGTCGAGGCACGAAGAACAGCGGACGGACACTGTGGCGCGCTGCCCTGGCCGTCGCTCTCCTCGCCGCGTGCTGGCTCGGGGGCTACTTCGCATTGAGTCGACTCACCCTAACCGCGGACAGCGAAAGGGAAGCGCCTGTGCTCGACTCGCTCCACGTCTCTGAGGAGTGGAGCGAGCTGGCGCAGAGGCTGTTGGGCACATCGCCGAGGGACGCCTTCGCGCAGCTCAGCCGCGGCGTTGTGTCCGAGCTCGCCTTGCATCGCTTGGTGTTGGTACCGGTCGCGTCGAGCCACCGCGCCTTCGTCTATGCGACGGAGCAGCACCGCGAGATCTTGGAGTCCCTGGTCAACGAAGAAGGGGCCTACCTTTTCCCCATCGAGTTGACTCTGGCGCTGGCCACTCTCCTGGACCAGACCGACCTCGACTACGATTTTGTCTTATTGCCCCCTGAGGAGGAGACCCTGCGGAGTGAGCCCCTGCTGGCCCTGCGCGACCCGAGCTCCGGATTGGCTCTGGACCCACGCGACGGGCAGCTACGCCCGGCCGCGCGCCTGACCACCACCGCCCGCTTGAAGGACGATGCGGTGCGGACCACCTTCGGGAGAGTCGCGCTGCGCGACCACAACCTCCCTGCCTTGAAAGAGTGGTACGCAAAGAGCCAAGCGGCTCTGCCGGACTCCGCAAAAGACGTCGACTGGCGCACGCGAGCGTTCATGGCCGAGGCGGCCCTCGCCTTGGCGTTGCCACAAGAAGCCGCGAAGTGGGCCGAGGACCTAAAGCGCGACAGCAACCACCCCGACGGTTGGCTGGTGGCGGCGCGGGTGCGGCAAGCTCTAAAGCCCGCTCCCGACGCCTGGATCGCCGACCTGCGCGAGCTCGTGATGGCCTTCCCGTTCGAGGCGGAGCTCTGTGCGAAGCTCGGCGAGTTGCTCTACACCCAAGGCGACTATGACGCAGCCCATGACGCCTACTTGTTGGCGCTGGAGCGGGACGACAACGTCATCGGAGCCAGGACCGGCCTAGCCAATCTTTATACCACCGGAGACTCCGAGTACGCCCTGCGACTCCTCAAAGCCGAGCTCGACCGCGACCCCGCCTACGTCGAGGCCTACTTAGGCCTGGTCACGGTCTACACCTTCCTCAACCGCCCCTCGGACGTCGATCGCGTCGTGCGGGCGGGGCGCCTCGTGGCGGAAGACAAAGAAGCCTTCGAGAACCGCCTGACGCAGACCCTGGCCGCAGCGCGGGCGCTGAATGAACCGTAGGTTCATTCGCTCGTCGGTCATTGCACCGACTTGACGCGGAGGGCCGACGCAACCAGCCCCATCGAGACTCGGCCCAATTCGTGCTCGAGGGTGGCTCGTCCACCGGCTCGTCTCGACGAAGCTCGCGCTCCCATCTGCCTTTCCGAAGCCTTCGGCCCGCCCGACATCGGCCGCAGTGGCAAAAACGATGGCGCACACTGTGCCCATCGCTCACTTGCTGGACTCATTATGAAACGCGCACTCCTCCTCTTCCTGGCCCTCTCCACCCTCGCTGGTTGTGGTGACGAGGCTGGCCCTGGGCTCGACACCCTGACCTTGCGCGAGATGCTGGGTCTCTCCCCAGAACGCATCGCCGGGCTCGACGCCTCCGCTCGCGCGCACTTCGTCGAGGCCATCAGAGACGCCTGGTCCGTCGACGAGCTGGCGACGTTCTCTTCGCCTCTCGAGCTCGCGACTGTGCCAGAAGGGCAGGCCGATGCCTCTTCCCTGAACGCGCTGCGCGCCTTCGACCGCTTGCGCGCCGAGCTCGACCTCGACGCTCAGCCCCTCAGCCTCGTGGCGCATGCCGAGCAGGAGCAGGTGGTCAGTGCGCTCGACCTCTCGCCGGAGGTCTTGGGCCTGCGCTTCGAGAAGCGCATCGTGATCACTCCCCTGGCCGACGACGAGGACGTCTATCGCGGCGCCATCACCATCGACGCACGCTGGGGTGACGCCGAGCTTCCCGAGCTGGGTGGTCGCACCGAGGCGCAGCAGGTCGAGCGCCTCGAGCCCTTGGCTCGCAGGTTGTTCCGGGTCCTCGAGCTCGGCGAGCAGTCGACCCAGATCGTCCCCGCCCCCCAGGCGCCGACCGTGTTCTTCCTCTCCCGGGAGGACCGGGCTTTGTTCGTCAATCCCAGCATTCTGCGCCTGCTCTCGGAGGCGCCTTTGGGGCTTACTGGCTCTCGAGACGTGTTGGTGACTCGCTCCTTCGCCCTGACGCCCGACTTCGTGTTGACCTGTGTCGAAGACCAACGAGTGCGCTGCGAGGCCTGTTTCGGCGACACTTTCGTGCCCAAGGGCATTGGCTGCGAGACCCCGCTGATGCCACAGACGGAGCAGAGCGTCGACGGCGCCCGGGCCGAATGCGCCGTCCTCCCAACCCAGGACCTTGCCCTGCTCTACTGCACCAACCTCTTCATCCGCAACAACCTGGGTTGCTTCATGCAGTTCGACAGCATCAACCAATGTGGTGCCCTCGGCGGTCCCTACCTGAGTGTTGAGGCGCTGGAGAACCTTCGACCTGCGCTCGACAACGACATTTGCGACCGCTACCTCGAGCTCTGCCAACAAAGCGAAGCGGTCGACCCAGAGCCCGTCGTCGATCCCCCTCCAACCCCGCCCGCCACCTCGTCCGACGACAGCAGCAACGACTGGGATTGGTGCGCCGATTGTACCACTGCGGGATGCGAAGGGGCGGGCGACGGCTGCGCCTCTGGCGATGGGGGCGGCAGCGGCGGCGGCTGTGAAGGAGACAGCGGTGGGGGTGGCGGCTGCGAAGGCGATGGCCTCGGCGACGGGCTGTGCTCCGAGGACTCGAGCGACGGCAAAGCAACCGCCTCGATCCTCAGGGCCGGTCAAGGACGCTCAGGCGACCTCGCCCTCCTCCTGCCCGGTCTCTTCCTGCTGGGTGTCATCATCAAAGAGCGCTGAGGACGAGGGCGTCGGGCTTGGGTGAGATAAGCCGCCCGCCCTCATCGCCTGTTCAACCGTCGGCGCATTCGCCCGTTAGGGTGTCGCAGACCATGCGAGGCCAGGCGTTGGTGAAGCTGGCCGACGCGTCGCTGATCGGGCAATCGGCGTCGGACGTACACTTGGGCATGCAGAAGCCGAGCAAACAGGCGTCGTCCGCAGAACAGTCGGTGCTGGCAGTGCAGCGTGCCGCGACGCAGAACGCGCGGGTGTCGGCGTTGGCGGTGTGGCGCAGCTCCCAGTTGAAGCTGAAGCCATCGGTGAACACCGGCCCGTAAGTGCAGATGCGCGACGCGCAGTCGCTCATCGTGTCGCACCTCGCGCCGAGCGGAAGGGCTCCTGCTCCCTCGATGAACTCACAGGCGCCGTTGACGGTGTTGCAGCTGCCGCGGAAGCGCTGGGTGGCGAACTCGGCCGCGCAGTCGGCCACGCTGGTGCAGGCGACGCCCTGGGTTCTCGTCAGAGAGAGGGTGTAGGGCGTGACGGTGTTGGTGCGCGGGCTGAACTTGGTGATGATGACGTAGAACGTGCCGGCCGGCAGGTGGGTGAGCGTGACAATCTCTGGCTTGTTGAACCACGACTGTCCCAGGAGCTCTACGCCGTCGGCCGTGATCACCGCGAGGTCGAGGTCGGCGGAGTTGTCGGACCAGGCGAGGGTGAAGGTCACGTTCTCACCGGCTGCGGCGGTGTAGGCGAACCAGTCGTCCTCGGCTGCGTTGCCGCAGATGTCCTGGTTCACGCTGTTGACGTCTCCGCTGGCGGGTGTGAGGACGCGAGCGCCAGCAGGCCCGTCGTCGCCGTTCTCAGTGGCGTCGTCGCCGACGCAAGTGGAGTTGGCCACACAGGTCCCCGTCCCGTCGCAAGCTGGCGCTGTGGCGCTCGTGCAGTCGATGTCCAACGCGCACTCACCGCAACGCCCGTCGGCCTGACAGGTCCCGGTGGTGCAGTTCGTGTCGACCAGACATTCGCCACAGGTCTTGTGGGCGAGGTCGCAGAGGGTCCCGTTGGCGTTGCCGGCACAATCGGTGTCCTGGAGGCACTCGACACAACGCGAGGTGCTGTCGCAGACCGCTCCAAAATCACTGCTGGCGCAGTCCACGTTGGTCACGCATTCGACGCAAGCAGCAACGTCACAGACTTTGGCGAACTCGTGTGCCGCACAGTCTGCGGTCGCGGCGCATTCGACGCAGGTGCCTCCCGCCGCGTCGCAGGTTCGAGTGAAGCGTTCTACTGCACAGTCTGTGGCGCTGGTGCAAGCGGAAGCGGTGAAACACGTGAACGTCGCGGTGTCACAGGTCGCAGGGAGGATGCAGTGCTGATCCGCAGTGCACTCGACACAGGCTCCCGAGGTCGTGTCACAGGCCGACGGACAGTCGCTGTCTGCGGTGCAGAGTGGGGTCACACAGGTGTGCGTGGTGCTGGCGCAGGTCGCTGGAGAGGTGCAATCGCTGTTGTCCACGCAGCCGAGGCAAAGGCCCGTGACGGTGTCGCAGACCGGTGTCGGCGCCGAGCAGCTCGCGTCGCTGGTGCACGGCAGCACGGCGCAGGTGTGGGTTGCGGTGTTGCAGGTCTCGGGCAAGGTGCAGTGGGTGTCTCTCACGCACTCGAAACAGGTGAATCTGGGCACGTCGCAGTGCAGGCCGCTGAGACAGGTGCTGTCGTCGTAGCACTCGACGCAGGTTCCGGTCGCGACAATGCAGGCGGCACCTCGTGGAGCGTTGGCACAGTCGGCGTTCGACGCGCAGGTCGTCGTGGTCTCTTCCACGACGTCGTCAGGCTGTGTATCGCCGGTCGTGGTGTCCGAAGACTTGCCGCCACTGTCGTCGCAGCGGGTCATGAAGCCGAGGGTCAGCAGCACCACAGAGAACAAGAGCCATCGTCGCATGTCGTTCCTGGCCTTGGGGGATTGGTGACCGGAGGCTCCATTGTTAAATGAAATGGCCGACCGAAGCCAACAGGCAATCGCGGGCGTCGGACTGACGCGTGCGGCCGAAGCTCCAGGCTCCAGACTGAGCCAGGATCAAAGCTTGAACTGGCGCGGCTTCTGCGGCTGGTCAAACTGCCGCCGCATTCAAGGCAGCAACCGGCTAAAGCTCCAGACTCCAGACTCCAGACTGAGCCGAATCGAGTCGACCGACTTTGTTGGACTTATCGAACAGCGGAACCAAGTCCGAAGTCCGGAGCTGGCTTCTGCGGCCCGTCGGACTGCCGCAGCATGTAAGACGTCATGCGTCTGAAGCGCCTGCCTCCAGACTGATCAAGTCTGGAGCCTGGCTTCTGCATCCAGTCGGACTGTTATCGTCTCACTACGCTCCATCGCGGCCAGGAGAATCCTGGTTCATGCCAAGCTGGCGTCGCACCCGCGCGTACGGATCGGACACCGCAAAGCTGAGCAGATCGCCGGAGTCGGGGATGCTGCGCAGCGTATCGAGCTTGGCGCCCTGCACCTCGGCACTCTTGAGGAGCCCGTTGACCGCAGCACGAACGTCTCGCGAGGCGAGGAGTCCAGCGCGTCGCGCGGTGATGGCCAAGGCCCTGCGCCAGTCGCCCAGGTCGAGCCGAAGCGTGCGAGGGTCGAAGGTCTTGGCGTATTCGACGACGGCTTTGCGGTTGCGCCGCGGCATGAACTTGGTCAGCTGCTTGACGACCTCGGCCTCTCCGTAACCCTCGTAGGCCAGGCCAATGAGGCCTTGGAGAAGTCGGAGAAAGTCCCGATCGTCGAGGAGCTCGAGCAGCTCTGTGCCCAGCAGCATGGGAGTCAGCCCCACGCCAATATGGTAGCGCATCTCGGCTTCGCCGGCCGAGCAAGCCAGTGGCCCGGCGACCAGTCGGGTCGGCTTCTCAGGATCTATGACGGCGGTGACGCCTGGCGCGCTGGTGAGGCCGAGCTCGAAGTCCGCCACACCGAAGATGGCCGCCGTCCGGTAGGCCTGCGCGCGGATTGGGTGTTCGTCCGGGCAGGCGTAGGTCGGGACGGTCTGAAGCACGAAGATTTGAGCCTTCGTACCCGCCCGAATGAGCAGCTCACGCCCCCACTCTGGGAGCTTCGGGTGGGTGAGATACTGCAGCATTCCCTCTCGCCCGAGCGGGGCCTGCGGGTTCCCAGAATGTGTGGCCGCGTCGTCGGCACTACGGAGCACGTCGGGGCTCTGTTCGCCAAGGACCACAAGGACCTGCGAGCAGCGCCCGACCGCGTCGACCAGATGAGCAGCATCGAAACCTTTGCGGATAATCTCGTAGCTCTCAAAGCAGAACGGGTCGATCTCGAGCGCCGCGAGCGCAAACCGCCTCGCCTCCGCACGTTCGATCTGCAAGCGCGCAGCAGCCAGCTGTGCGTCGACGTTCTTTGGTGCGCTGTTGGCCGCCATGCGGGCCTCGCGCTCGGCGTCGGCGCGGTTGTCGAGCTTGCCCGCGAGAACGCTGGCGAGGGCTAGCCGAACGGGAACGATGATGTCCATCTGGTTGGAGGGGATGGCCATGAGCACCTCTTCGAGGAGCTCGGCCAGGGTGCCGTAATCGGCCTGCTCGTCGGCCCACTTGATGAGCGGATCGAGCGCGTTGACGTCCTTGCGAATCAGGCTGGCGGTCGCTCGCAGGTGCTCCATCACCTGGTCTTTCTGCTCGGTCGCCAAGGCGATCTTGGCGAGCCGGATGTGAACCTTGGCGGCGTCCCCCGGCAGCGAGGCGAGAGCGAGCTTGTCGAGGACGGAGCTGGCTTCGCTGAGGCGGCCCTGGTTTTGGTAGAGCCTAGCGAGCATGGAGAGCGCTGGTGTGTCCCTCGGCCGCTGCTCGATGAGCTCGTTGAGGACGAGCTCGGCGTCGTTCGGTCGAGCCAGCTGATCGAGGAGAATCGTCGCCAGCACGGTTCGCCACTGGTAGTCCTTCTTGGGATCCTCGACGGGCAGCGCGAGGGCGCTCTGGTAGGCCTCGACGGCCTCGGCCCAGTGTTCTTGTCCGACCTCCAGCTCCGCCAGCGCGACCAAAGCCGGCTGGTGGTTGGGGTCCAGCTCGAGCGCCTCACGCAAGGACTTCGTCGCCTCTGCAGGGTTGCCCAGCCGATCCCTTTGCAGCTCGACCAACTGCATGAGACGAGGCGCCCGCTCGTTGGGGGTGATGGCGTCGATGTGACAGCGCAACACCTCGGCCATGGGCTCCCAGAGCTTGTCGACCACGCAGAGCTCAGCGAGCATCTCGTAGATGTCGGCGCGCTCTGGAGCGAACTTGATGGCGCTCTTGAGGGTCTGCCGAGCGCGATCGAACTGTCCCAGCTGGTCTCGCGCGATGTGCGCGGCGGCGAGCAACGCGGCGACCTTGGTGCGCACGTCGAGCACGACCTCGGCCTCTTTCTCGCGTAGACCACAAGCCGCTTCGAACTTCGAGGAGGCAAACGCAGAGTTGGCCGCCATTCTCAAGGCGGGCAAGTGCCCCTCCCCTTGGGTGACGGCTTCTTGCAGCAATTGGTAGGCGGTCTCGGCGTGAGAGGCCGAGATCACCTCGGCCAGCGCCAAACGCAGCTCGACGAACTCGTCGCCTTCTGGGTCCTGCAGCCGGCGCTGCCAGAGGTCGGCCAGCTCCGAGCGGTTGGTGCACAGCGCCTCGAGTCGGTCGATGGCCATGAGGTCCAACGGCGCGTGTAGAAGCACCCTGTGCAGCTGCCGCCGCGAGTCGGCCTTGAGCGCAAACCCCTGCAGGTCGGCGGCTTCCTTGAACATGGAGACGGCGGCCGGCACGTCGCTGACTTTCTTGGCGTGCTCGTAGATGAGGTCGGCGGCTTCTTGGTATTGACCGAGCTGATTGAAGAGGATGGAGAGGGAGAGCCGGATGCCTGCAAGATCTGGAGCGACCGCCAGCGCGAGCTCGAAGGGCTGAACCGCCTCTTGCGGATGACGCAGTCGCCAGCTGAGCAGAGAGCCATAGCGATAAGCGACCTGGGCGCGGGTGTCGATGTGTTCTTCACTGCCCAAGGCAATGTAGAGCCGCTTGGCGAGGGCGTCCCAGCGCCCCGTCTGCCCATAGATGCGCTCGATGAGCTGAGTCGCTGGCGCGTAGTTGGGCTGGGCCTCCAGTGCGCGCGTGAGGGCGAGCTCGGCCTCGCCGAACTCCCCGAAGCGTTCGGCCAGGATCATCCCGATGCGCGTGAGCGTTCCCGCTCGGCGTCGTGGTGGCATGTCCGGATTGAGCTGCCGCTCGAGCACCTCGCGCAATTTCTGCCAGCTCTTGGCGTGCAGATGGAGCCGCTCCAAGCCAGCGAAGGCCTGGAGGTGTCGGGGATCGAACGAGAGCGCACTCTCGAAGTCCCGCTCCGCGGCGGCCAACTCACCGAGCTGGGTCTCGCGGACCTCGGCGATGTCCACGAGCAGATTGGCCTTCTCAACCGCCGGCACCCAGGCGAGCTTGGCTTCGAGAACCCCCACGAGCTCTCGCCAGGCCGCAGACTGTCTGTGCAGGACGACAAGCCGTTCATGGCTGGGCCGATATTGAGGAAACTCGAGGATGGCGTCGTTGTACGTGCGGACGACGTCGTCGCGATTGCCGATGGTCTCGAGCACAGCGGCGATCTGGTGTTTGAGCTGCGCGCGCTGCTGAGGCTCTTTGGTCAAGTCGAGCTCGACCTGCAGGGCGTCCCTATACTCAGCCCAGGCGTCGTTTTGTCCATGTAGGCGCTGCAACATCCACACTGCCGAGAGGTCGTGGGGTTTGAGCTTTCGGTAGCGCTCGAGCGCATCGATCGCAGCGGCGCTGTCTTCCAACTGCCCGTCGAAGAGCGTGGCGAGGGAGAAGAGCAGGGCGGCCTTCCGCTCAGCGCTCGCAGTGGCGTCGATGACCACCCGATAGAGCTGCGCCAGGGCCGGGAAATCCGCTCGTCTGCGAAGCAGACGCTCGACTCCACGAAACGCTGTAATCTCGGTCGGGTCGAGCTCCAGCACTCGCCGATAGGCGTTGAGAGCGTCGTCGAGTCGGGCGTGCAATTCGCAGAACTGACCCAGTGACACCCACTCGTAAGCCTGCACGTCTGCCGACGGGTGTTGGTTCGCGGCGCGCCAGGTGAGACGAATGTACTCGTCGAGTCGTCCTTGCCGCACCAGCAACGACTGCAGCGTCGTCCGCGCGCGAAGATGGGTCGGTTGCTCGTCCAGAAAACGGACGAGGACTTCGATGACGACATCGGGCGAGTCGCTGTGCTCGAGTAGGTTGTTCACTCGCTCCATGAGCAAACCGGCGCGTTGCACTGGATCGAGACAGAGTTTCAGAAGTCTTTGGTAGCTCTCGTCGAGCTTCTGCCAAGCACCGGGCGTGCGCCGGTAGAGCTCGACGAGAACCTGCAGCGGCAGAGGGTCTCTCGGTTCGAGCTGGTGGGCGGCCTCGAGGCACCACACCGCAGACTGTGAATCGTGGGTGTGCTCGGCCGCGACGAAGCCAGCACGCACATAGAGACCATACTGCTGCTGAGGATCGGCGCTCGCCTGACCTTGCGCAATGAGGAGCTTCTGGACTTCGTTCCAGCGGCCGTTCGGGATGAGGAGCCGCAGCGCGCCGTCGAGGGCAGCGCGATGAGAGGGCACGAGCTCCAAGGCCCGCACGTAAAGATCGACGGCGCGCTCCTTGTCTCCGAGGGTGTGCTCGGTGATCTCGGCGGCGAGCTGGCGATGAGCCATCTCCAGGTTGACGTCCGTGTTTCGGTCGGCCAGAGCGAGCAAGATCTCGACGACCCGATCCCAACGACCGGCCCTGACCTCCACCGTGCGGGAAGCCTCGAGTGCCGAGACGCGCTCCGGGTCGAGCGAGAGGGCCTTGGCAAAGGCGGCGAGCGCCTCTTGATCTCTGCGGAAATGCCTCAGAATTCGGGCGCGCTCCTCGATGAGGGCGGCCGCCTTCTTGGGGCTCGAGGCGAGGTTGGCTTCGGCCTCGAGGAGCTCGAGGACGTCGTCCCAGTCCTTGCGACTTCGGGCGATGCGGCGCAGCTCGCGGATCGCCGCGATGCTCTTAGGGTCACGCCCATGCGCCGCTTGGTAACGCACCAAGGCGGCCTCCGGCAGTCCAGCGACCTCGAGCATGCGGGCGATGGCGAGGTGCAGACGCGCGGCCGCGGTGGAGGGCCCAGGGTCGGACGCGGCGAGCTCACCGTCGTACTGCGCGATGAAATCGCCCAGCGCAGGGTCGAGCTCGAGCCCCTGCTCGAGGCCCACGTCGTCAGAGAGGCGCTGACGGACGCTCGTGGGCAGACGAACGAAGCCGCCGTTCGACGGGACCGCGAGCGGCTTCGCCAGCGAAGGCGACGCGGGCTTGGGCGGGGGCGTAGGGGCCGGGCGCATAGGGACGGTCTGCTTCGGGACGGTGAACCCTTTCATCGTCGTGCCGGGCGGCGGAGGGGGGGCCGAGGTCGCGCTCGGCGGCGGCGGAGGCGTCGACTTGGCCGGCATCTCGATGATCGAAGACTCGGTCAGAAGCTGGTCGTCGTCATCATCGATCGATGTGCTGTCCGTCTCCCGGTTCTTCGTGGGAAAGCGAAAGCGGCCACCCTGGGGGGGCAAAGGGGGCTTGGGAGGAACGCCGTTGTCGTCGCTGTTCATGAGCTTGAACTCGTCGCGCGCAGGTGGGGCGAGGGCTTCTGAACCTTCACCGCAGCGGGAGGATTCTCGAGAGAGCAAGATGGAGCCCTTTGCGATACATTGCTTGCCCGGTTTTGGCAACGGATTCGCCCCGGTCCTGAGTCGCAACCCTGCTCTCATCAACCCTTTCGTACTCATGGGAAACTTGCAGTCCCTGCGCCGATTCAACAGACTCACAGCGCAACGCTCAAAGGCTTCGTACCCATCCGCTCTCGGATTGAGCCTCCACTGCGGACGCCCACAGGTCTCGAGGTGAGATGAAGACTCTGGTTTTGGATCTGGACGAGACCCTCGTGTTCGCCTCGCTCGAGCCGCAAGAGCGCGTCGACCTCGAGCTGGTGATCGGCACGACGCCCTGTTTTGTGCAGATCCGGCCGGGTCTGGAAGAGCTGGTCGCCTCGATCAAAGACCGCTGGCGCTGCCTCGTCTGGAGCACCGGACAGCCGGCCTACGTGGAGGCGACCTGCAAAGCCTTGGGCATCGACTGGATGGAGCTCTGGGCGCGCGACCGTTGCCGTCGCCTCGACACCATCCCCGAGCAACACCACGAGCCCTTCGACAAGCCTTTGGTCTGGGTCGAGCCCGACGAGACCTCGGTCGTCATCGTCGATAATGCGCCGGGCAGCTTCGCCTGCAACCCCAAGAACGGCATCCCCATCCAAACCTGGCGCGGTGAGCGCGCCGACCGGCAGCTCGTCTTCCTCGCCGACTACCTCGGCTGGCTCGTCGAGCAACCGGACGTGCGCCGTGACCACTGGAAGTGGGCGACCGAGGTGCTCTTGCTGCGCAACGCGGGGCTCGCGTTGCATGGCTGAGCACGGCCTCTTTGTGAGAACCTTGCGTCGTGGTCGTTTCGCGCGTTGGTCAGCAAAGAGAGAGCCTTCTTGGGGCTTGGGAGCAGGAAGCGCGAGGCCGCGAAAGCCATGGCCACAGCACGGCCACAGCGTGGTGCCAACCGCGACAGTGGCAGGTCGATGGTGCGGCCGTCGGGCAGGGTGACGGCATCGAGGTCGCCGAAGACGTCGCAGTCGTAGCTCGTGACGAGGCCCGCGTCGGTCTTCGTCAGCAGCTCGCCGTTCTCCGTGTACGTAAAGGTCGCGCCGCCGTATGCCAACGGCCGGTCTTGGGCGTCGTATGTCCCACTGGCCGACTCGTTCGCGACGAAGTCGTCGAAGGCGATGCGGTTCGAATTGGCGTCGTACTCGTAGTGCCAGCGCAGCGCGCCGCCCACGAAGACGTCGGTCAGGCGGCCGGCGGTGTCGTAGGCGTAGTCGGAAGTGACAGCGACGCCGTCGACGGTCTCGGTGGCGGAAATGATGCGGCCGCCGTCGTCGGTGACGAAACTCTCGACGAAGACGTCGATGCCACCTGATTTGGTGCGGCGCTGAGTCGTCTCGCCGTAGGTGTTGTATTGGAATGTGGCGCTGACGCTGCCCAGGGTGGTGCCGGCGAGCCGACCGCTGGTGTTGCAGGTCAGGGCGAGGGCGCCGATGGCTGTGGGCTGGAGGTCGGCGTTGTAGGCGAGGAACAGCGGGGAGCCGTTGAGCTGCTGCCCGACGACGACGAAGTTAAAGTTTGCGTTGTAGGTCTGGCTCAGCAGGCCGGAGACGAGGCCGCCCCATGAGGTCGAGGTGAGCAGGGGGCTGTCGAAGGTGGTGTCGGTGGCGACGCCATCGGGGAGAGGGTCGCGATGAGCTGGCCGGTGACGGGGTCGTAGGTGTAGAGGGTGTCGCCGTCGGGCGCGGCGATGCGCTCGAGGCGCCTGGAGCCGCTCGACGACGAGTTCGCGCCGCAGACCCGCTCGAGCGTGCGCCCCACGGTGGTCGCTTCCCGCAAGCTCTCCACCAATCCTCCACAAACGCCCCCTCGAGGCGGTCCGTGGTCTCGAAAGGCACGAACTCTGGCCCCGAGAACGTCTTTTCGCTGTGGGCGCCAGCACAGTCCCCACTTGGAGCGCGGCCTTGCCGCGCTCCGGGGGACGAAGTCCCCCGGCTCTGGAGTTTGTACACATCTCGTCGATCTTCATCGTCGAGGTGTGAACCTAGCGTTTCTTCTGGCGGTCGAGCGCGAATCACCCAACGTTCCACGTTGGGCTGTTCTTGAGCGGCCCCTTCAGGGCCGACGCCCAGGGACTGGGGGCTATCGTCGAGTTGACCTCGACAACCCTGGGCAAGCCGACATTGAACGCAGCCCAGAGCTCCACAGCCATACTCCGAGCGAGGTCGAAGCCGCCGAGGGCATAGCCCGAGGCATCGGCCCCTCGGGGG
>Ga0210044_10000573_pt1 | contig 55819 bp, 45 predicted proteins | sample CryGey13umfilter_2_FD_183959 | JGI IMG/M metagenome (GOLD analysis project Ga0210044, IMG submission 183959) | Groundwater microbial communities from aquifer in Utah, USA - Crystal Geyser 4/9/14 3 um filter (SPAdes) (version 2) | ecosystem: Environmental > Aquatic > Deep subsurface >...
TCAATATTTTCATTCATACTTTGATCTTAGTTTAAACTGTAAAATCCTATTTTCTGTGATTACACTTATAGGCTAATCTTCGAGATAAATGAGGCTTCTTACGCTCAAAAATCCGACTTGGTGGACTACATCCTACTCAGTTGGAACTTTATTATAGCAGAACTGCAGGATTGGCAGAAACTTGGGATGGCTATTGAGCAGGCTCAAACGGCGTAAATTGGCTTTGTACGAACTTTGTGCCCTCGGCGGGACTCGAACCTGCAACCTTGTCGATAGAAGCGACTTGCTCTTCCATTGAGCTACGAGGGCAAAACAAAAGCCACCAAAAGACACCTGTAAACATACAGGGCTTTCAATGGCTAACGTCTTGTTCTCAATAGCTTTTTCATAACTAAAGCCTACCACTAACGGCTTACTAAATCAATTCATTTTTTCAATTCCTCAAATTCCTCTTTTTTCATCGGCTTATATACAGCTCTCACCAAGTCAATAAGCTTTGTCGCACTTTCCAAAACATAGGCATCAGAAATGTCTCTCCTAAAATGCTCTTTATAGAGCCTTTTGAACTCCTGAATGTGTTCATTGGAAATCATTATCTTGTTACTCTACTCTTTTATAAAACTCAAAAACACTTTTCCGAAATTAGTTATATCTTTCACCCGAGCCTCCTGACCAGAGCCAAAGTTATCTTCACTCAATACATACAGCAACCCTTTATATCCCAAAGAAAGAAGCAATTGATTACCCACATCCTTATTCTTTACAAGCTCTACTATAGAATTTTCGTACTTATCAAGGGTGGTTTTTCCATTCCTTCTTGTATCAAGAACAACGCTACTTATATCTCCTACCGTCAAGCGTCCAACCTGTTGATACCGACGGTCATTTTGAATTATCCCATCCTTATCCCATAGTTTTAGGATTACAACCTCTTCCATAGTGATAGTATTCAAAGCATTCAAAAGTTTTGTATGCTCATCAAATTCTCTCTCAATCCCACAAGCGAAGTTCAGAATATACTTTTTCAACATCTGCCTTTTGTTCTCATTACTTTCAGTTATATTATCACTCAAAGCCTTGATAAAAACCGCTTTGAACTTATCCGACTGAACCACTGCCTGAACTAAGTGCTCTTTATTTTCTATAAACTGCTCCAAAAAATCTAATGTCCTATCATTCGCATAATCTCCATAGTATCCAACTACACTCAAGATAGAGTTTGAGAGTAATGCAAATTCAGGACTAACCCATCCAATTTGTTGGAAAGCAGATGTCAAAGCAGGGGCAAAATTTTTCGTCACCCTCAAAGCTCCAGCAAGTATTTCCTCTTTCCTATTTTTACTCATATCGTAATGTCTATGGCATCTGCCTACATATCCTTTTTCTGCTTATTGTCCAAATAGAAAAGCATATTGAACAAATTGAGGAAATTGGATGAGGCTTCGTAGGCTTCTTGGTCGGTCAAATCTCTGCCTTCTTTCTCCTTCACCATTTTCTTCATCCATTCAATGCTTCCTTCTGGTGGCTGTATAGGATAATACATAAACTCACCTCCTAACCTTTCTCTACTTTTTGAACAAACTAAATTATATTTTACTATCAAACAATCTTACGAGCTCATCAAAGTTCTTGGCTACATTCTTTTCGTAATCTTCTTGTTGAACATAGAGAGCTTTGTAGATAACTCTGCTTTGTCTGGCATTCACGTCTACACACCATTTCAGCAATCTTTCAAACTTTATTTTGTCATCCTCTTCTTCTCGCCCCTTGGTTTCAATGATATATACCTCTTTATCGTTTATTTTTACAAAAAAGTCTGGATAGTATGTTGCAATAAAGCCTTCACTATTCTTATACTCAATACGAAGAGCGTTTGCTTCCTTGTTCTGGAAATTCTTTGCAAACGAGACAACGTCATCGCATTTCTCAAGAAATGCACAAAACTCAAGTTCAAAGTTACTATCACCAACAATTCTATTGAACACGGATTTTTGAGGTATTAGGAATGACTTATCATTTACTACGAAAGGTTTTGCATCACTTATCTTGATGTAGTTTTTAATTTCAGTGTCTCCTTTATCTTGAACAGTAAGTTCGTTGATTGATTTTTTGAAACCATCCTTGATGAGCTTAATGTATTCAACTTCAGAAAGGTTACGGAGAAGATTGAGGTCTGTGAGTTCTATTTTGCTTTCAAACATATAGTTTTCAATAAAGTCCTTCACCTTACCAAACAGAATGTCATAACATCCAAATAGACGCATTTCAGTCATTATTCCTTGAGCAAAATAACCGATGATATTCTGGTAGTTTGGGGTAACTTCACCATCAAATGGAGTAATATGATGAACTTCTCCAGTGACGACATCCTTAAAAACAATGTCACGCTTTTCTTGTTCAGAGAATATCTTTATTTTTACTTTTTCATTACCGAAGGCGGATACATCCAAATTAGAGAGATTTTTATATTCTCGTTGTATTCTTGCGGTCATTACAGGGATTTCAATATCGAGCTTCTCAATATCTTTCTTTGTATTTTCTTTATCTACTTCTATAACCATAGGAGAGATTGGTTTTGAGCCAGTTCCCATTAAGCGTTTTTCAAGAATAACACCTTCACTTTTAATGCTTTCAACGAAATCCATAAACGCAGGAGTACCAATAACGCTCACATATTCATCAATATCATCTCTACCAAAATACATTCTTCGCAAACCTCTACCAAGTGCTTGTTCTGGCAATATCTTATTTTCTGCAGTAAAAGGCTTAAGACCAAGAACAGTAGTTACATTTTTAACATCCCAGCCTTCTTTTAGCATCATAACTGAAACAATAGCTTTATAGGGACTTTCCCAACTATCAATCTCATTTGATTGCTTTCTAAGTTTTTCTAATTCTTCTTTCTTTTTTCCTGTTGTAGTTTCTGATATGTCACCACTTTGGTTTGTGTGAATAGTAAGTACAGCACCTTTGAGCTCTGGATAATTCATCTCAAGATAACTTGCAACGTCATCACAGTTCTTTGTATCATCAGTCATTATAAAAAGAATAGATTTTTTTCCTGTAGGTAGTAATTGTCCATATGACTTTTTCCATTCTTCAACTCCAAGATGAATATGGTCTCTCCATTTTTCAGTAAATACGACACTTTGGCTTTCTTTAAGTTTTCCTCTGCTTGCTTCGTCTGGTACAACTGGTTGTTTTACTACCCTTTGGTGAATTGCTTCAACCAATGGATAGTCAGAAATTGTTTGAACAAAAATTGCACCCTTACTGTTTTTAGGTGTTGCTGTAACATCAAGTTGTAAGGAAAGACCTCCTCCTTTTTGTTTGAGCTTGTTGTCTATATCACGGATAGATTTAAGCCAAGCATTTTCTTCGTGAATATGGTGTGCTTCATCGTTAATAATAATAAGTTCATCAATATCACGAATAATCATTCCCAAATCAACCGTTGAGTCGTTTGTTTTAGTAACTGGCTTATCGCCAAGAAAATACTTTGAGCTGTCTTCATCGTCAGCACTAAATTCTCGGACATCGCTTTCAAAAACTCTATGGATGTTTGTAAGGAATATATTCCCTGTGTCAGATACATTTTTTAATTCATCCTGTAAATGTAAAGTCACTTGAAAATCATCCTGCCAGTTCTGACCCATATATCCATTCTCAGGCAAGATTGGGTCTAAGAAGAATATCTTATTTCCTTCAAAATCACTTTTTATTCTTTCAAAAACGATGACGTTTGGAGTAATCAATAAAAAGTTTTTAGCAAGATTTGAACCTTCTTCGTAGAGTTTATGAAAATATGCCCAAGCGATAGCTAGACTCATTACTTTCGTTTTACCTGCACCAGTTGCCATCTTGATAACAAGCCGAAGCCATTCCTCAGTAAACATCTGAGGACTTAAAATGCCAGTCGAGTTGTAGCGTATCAAATCATACTTATCTTTGACCTTAGCTACCTCATAAAGCCATATAACAGTCTCCAGAGCTTCTCTCTGAGAAAAATAGTATCGGAAATTATAGGAAGAACCATCACTATTGTAGAGAGTATGTTCTTCTTTGAACCACCACGTAAGAAGAGCTTTTGATGTTTCACTCGCTCCTTCATAGTTTTTATCTCGCCACTCTTGAACCTTTTTGCGAAGCTCAGCAACGAGAGGAGGAATGAGTTTTTCAAAACCATTCTCTCGTAAATCTTCATCAGCAGGAAACCACCTAATTTCAGGTTTAAGTATTACGTATGGGTCTCTTGGAAAATCTTTTGGTAATGCCATATTTATATTTTTACATCAATGACTCTAGTAGTATCATTTCCAAAAATATCCACGACCTTTACCGCTACCTTGTAATCTCCTTTTGACAATTCTTTTGAAGCAGAGGTGAGTTCAAGATTTCTATTCTTCTTTGTACGGAAACTCTGCCATTCGTTATCAAAGATATAATCACCTGTCCAAACTTCTTTTTCAACATCGCCCTCCATAACTTTGATAATTTCTTTTCTATCAGCAAAGTTATAATCAACAGCCCAGTAATCAATCCAGTCACTCCATTTCTTAGTAAGAATTTCTCGTGACACAAGTTCCGTATCCTTGTCTTTAGTAGCCTTTAATACTTGTCCATTTTCAATAATTACTTTCGACCTTCCAGCCTTAAGTTCTTCGTCAATTGCACCATTGTCTTGGTTATAAAACACAGAGAAATCCGTGAGCTCTATTGCAAGCTCTTTCATATTTCCACGTCCAGTCACGATTGGTTTTGCGTCGATGTAGGCAACGTCATAAAAGTTCACCTGACCTCGCTCAACAGCTCGTTTATCAAATACTTCACGAGGAATAATCTTAAACGCAATATCAATCCCTTGAGTCACAAACTCATCAAAAATAAGACCCATTTCGTAATCAAACCCAAGAATATCAACTTTTGAAAGACTTTTTTCTTTCATCTCTGCAACAATCTCTTGAATAAACTTCTGAGACACAGGCAAGTTGATAGGACCAATAGCAACAAGTCTGTCTCGTTTTTTTCCCACGACACAAACAAAGCTCTCAACAGGTTCTGCTTTGTAAGCAGAAAGGATGAGTCTGATGAACTCCTTTTCTTTCCGCTCTGCTTGTTTCTCTTTTTCTTCTGCTCGTAAGTCATCGTTGGTATTAAGAAAGCTTTCACGCTCATACTTACCAACGTTCAAAATCTCAAAAGCACGAAAGTCTTTCCCTGATTTTTTAAGCTCCCTTTGTATACCAATCATTCTTTTACGAGTAGTATGGATACCAAACTTACCGAGGTCAGTGCCTATCCATTTGCGACCAAGTTTTTCTGCTGTCGCTAGAGTTGTTCCAGAACCACAGAAAAAATCTGCAACCAAATCACCTTCATTTGAAGATGCTTCAATAATTCTCGATAAAAGAGCTTCTGCTTTTTGAGTTGGGTAATTTATGTTTTCTGGGGATTTTGGGTCCACTTTTTTTACGTACCAAACAGAACCAATCACAGAACCCTTTACTTCAAAAATTACATCATCTGACTTTGGCTCCCTGCCATTATCTTTTACGAACTTGTCAAAATATGTCTTGAAACGTATGTCATCTTTTGGATAATTTTTCCCATAAATTTTATTCTCGACAAGATATTTTTCCCACCTTTTAGCATTAACTTGGTCTTCGGAATTATCCTCATATAATCTATGAAAAGTTGCATTCTCTGTCTTTTTATAATAAAGAATTGAGTTGTGTCTTCTTGGAAAATAATTTTTTGGTTCCACCCAAGAACCTTGGTATTCCCATATTATTTCATCTTGGAAATTATCTTTCCCAAAAATCTCATCCAAAACAAGACGCATATAACTATTCACACGCCAATCACAATGAACATAAATGCTTCCATCCTCAGCAAGTAACTCGTGCATCAATTTGAGACGCTCATAAATCATTGCTATGAAACTATCAGCACCCTTACCCCACGTATCACGGTAAGCAATTTCTTCAATCACTGAAGGTTTTTTGGTAAAGCTCCCGCCGTCTTCGCCTTCACCGATTGTAATATCCATTGAGAAATCAGCCCCCACATCAAATGGCGGGTCAATATAAATAAGTTTCAGACCACCTTGTTCTTCAATTTCTTTTCGTAGTGGACCATTTTTGAGAGACGAAAGAATGAGCTTATTGTCTCCCCAGATAAGCTTATTGGTCCAGCCAGTTATTTGTTTGCCAGACATATCAAAAAGCGTCCCTCTATCACCAAACTCCTTACCCTCTCTTGGCTCATCAATCTGTTCTATCACTTGAAAAGGTAGCACGGCATTCGTAACTTCGTTTGTCTTCCCATTCCAAACAAGCTCAACCTCTCGGTCATCTTTAAAAAGTAAAAAACGATACTTTTCAGGCAGAGGTTTTCCTGCCTCAAGATATTTAATAACATCCCGCTTTTCATTTTCTGAAAGAGTCATAGTAATTTTTTCGTAATTCTAAAAAGCTATTTTGAAAGATTGATTTTCCCTTCGAGCAAACGAGTAATTTCTTCTTTTGAAAAACGCCTGTCACCTCTCTTTCTAAAGCGAATACACTGTATCAGCCCCTCCCGCTCCCAAGTGCGAAGCGTGTTTAGATGACAATGTAAAACCTCGCTTGCTTGTTTCAAATTCAGAATATCTGGCAGTTCTTTTCTTTCCATAAAAGCTTGATTTCACGCCCTACATAAGCTACCATAACTATACTACACGATTACAATTACAACAAACTTTAGAATTACAATTATGCTTCCAGTGGAACAGTTGAGTGATATGAATTTTTTACATATCTATTACATAGCTTCCGAAATAAAACGGGAGGTTGAAATTACGCCTGATACAAAAGAATACATTGAAATTAGCGATAATACCTACCACAACGCTACAAATGCTAGCTATCCTTACCTCTACAAAAATAGGGAACAGGCTATTGTTTACCTCGTGAGCATAGGAATGGTTCTCCACTACTGGCATTTTAGTGAGTCCAGAAAAATAAGGATTACACCAGCCGAGCAACAAGTATTTTTCTCATTTTGTAGTAAGTTGGCAGAACTTTATAACCAACGCTTCATAAAACCAAACGAGGGTAAAGCGAAGGTCAATACTCTCGCCGACGAACAAATTGAAAAGCTACACAAAATTATTGAAACAGTAGCCATAGCACTTTCACAGAGCCATCCGCCCCATATTATTTACATCCCCATTGTTCACTTCTCTCAAGAAGTCCAGCAGTTTGATATTATCGGGTTACTTTATAAACTAGACAAAGATTTTGGAGCGTTGGAGTTTGGCAAGATGGTCGGTGTAAAACCAGCCGAAAAAGAACTTGAAATTCGCTTCGCTTCTGGAGACACGATGATAAATGCTTTCGTAGAACTTCAAAAAAATGTTGCAACTCGGTATTTGCAAATCATTGCCAATAGAAAACAACAACCATTGCCCGTCGCCCCGCCAAAAAAAGAACCTCTGGAAGTAAGACTTGTTCACGGTTCACAAGTTGCCGTAGCAAAAACCGAGGAAGAAAGGAAGTATAAATTTCCTCACAAACTCCCCCGCAATATCAGGTGGGAGCAGATTACGTTTCAGTTTATTGATGAAAATAAGGTTCTCATCTCTGGCAGAGACAAAAAACACGAGGCTACCTACAAAGACATAGGATTGATTGGGAAAGGAAAGGAGCCAAGCGTTTTATGGGCTTTTTTGAAAGTGCTCGCAAAATATAATGGCGAAATAACCATCCGAGATGCAGATGCCAAAGATGCCTACGTCAAACAGGTAGAGTCTCTTTCTCTAAAGTTGGAGCAGTATATGGGAATTGATTTCCCGCCTTTTTTTCCATATAAAGCCTCGCTAGAAAAACCTATCAATTCCTACAAAGCAAAGTTTGCTATCTACCCTCCTATAAAAGGTTTTGCTTTTGAAGGAAAGCCCAAAGCTAAAGAGGATGCGAATGAGGAAAGTTTGGAAGATGAAATCAAGGCTTTTATGAATGAGTCTGCTCCTCTTATAGCTGACTGACGAAATACGTTCTTCTACAAACCGACGTTCCTACCTACGAAAAACCCCTAAATAAAGGGGTTTTTCGATGTTTCAATTTACTTTGGACGAATTTCGCCATTGGTATATAGGAGCTCCCTAAATCCAATCGCGATTGGTAATCATCCATAAATATAACTTTATGATTACCAAACACTTGAAGGAAACAGTAGAATTGTCGCCCGAATCGAAATACCAGACCACAGACCTCGGTTTGGCTTCTTCTCTCGTGGCTCTAGGGTACGAATTGCACACTCTGGAACGCACCACAAACCCGAAGAAAGCACGGTTTATCTTTCGACGCGTCCCAACCATCGAAACCAGTGCTAATGATTACTGGAATGACCGTCTCGAGCTCAATGCACGAACACTCTTTGATAGTCAGAAGATGATAAAAAACCGCCTTTATTCTTCAGACGAAAACCTATGCTAAGCATCGAAGAAGCCCGTGAGCTTCTCGATGATGAAACCCTCACGGATGCCGAGGTAACCGAAATCAGAGATGGTTTCCGCATCCTTGGAGAAATAATTTTTGAGCAGTGGCTTTCTGAGAAGAGAGTTCCTGTTCAAGACGGTGAACCTCCTACCGCAAAGGAATAGCCAACTTGAAATCCATAATTACACTTATATGAATCGACGATACAATCCGAGACTTATCACGTCTCGACGAAGCTACACATCCGAAGAAATTGCCACGCTTTTCGGCATCAATAAGAAAACCGTTTTCCTATGGCTCAAAGGTGGTTTACATCCCCTTGAGAAGAATACGAGACCGCTTCTCATTATGGGCGAAGAGCTCCGACGCTTCCTTGCAGAAATGAGAAAGAGGCGAGGTTCGCCTCCCCTCAAAGAAAACGAGTATTTCTGCCTGAAATGTAGACGAGCAACCAAAGCAAAGTCGGGAACGGAACTGGTGGTTCCGACGGGTAAACGGATTGGAAAAGATGCACGAGAGCAGTTCGTCCGACAAGGAAAATGCGAGCAATGTGGAACAGAAGTGAACCGCTTTGTATGAGACTCCCAAAGGGACTAATACAATCCTCCTTCTGCCTCTCAGATGTCCACTTACAACTCAATTAACAATAATGCCTAACTACCTATGAAAAAAACGAATTACAAGAGTGAAATGACGAAGCGTAATTTCTTTGCTTTCCTCAAAAACTCAGAACGGTTTTCAGACGACTCTATACACGCCTATGAGAAGGCTCTCCTCTACTGGGAGGACTTCACAAAAACAGATGATTTTTCTTCCTTTGATGATAAGCAAGCAATCACATTCAGAGACTGGCTCAAAGGAAAAAAGAAAAATGGTTCGGAACAGTCAATCAGTTTGAGTTATTGTTATGATGTCCTTCGGCATCTACGAAAGTTCTTCGAGTGGCTTTCGCAACAACCAAAATCAAGAATCAATGTCACTCACATAGGATTTCTCAATCTTTCTCGTAAAGATAGCCAAACGGCAATCCGAGTAAGAAAAGTGGATACTCCGACTTTTGAGGAAGTCTTGAAGGTACTTGAAAACATCAAGGGAGAAACTGAAGTAGAAAAACGTGACCGAGCACTCATAGCCTTCACACTTCTCACAGGGGCGAGAATCTCTGCTATCACAAGTTTACGGATGAAGAACTTCGATAGACGGAGACTCATTCTCGAACAAGACCCTGCTTCGGGAGTAAAGACGAAATTCTCCAAACAAATAATAACAGCTCTCTTTCCATTGCCAAATGAAAAGCCTCTTGTTTTCTTCTTGGAGTGGTTTGACTATCTCGAAAAGGAGCGAAAGTTCACTCCGAATCAACCGCTTTTCCCCTCCACCAAACGGGAACAAGGAAAAGAAAGCATCAGCTATTACAGTACAGGGCTTGTCGAGCCTCTCTTTTGGAATAGTGCTGGCTCTGCTCGTAAGATATTTGAGAAGCGGTTCATAGAAGCTAGTATCCCCTACTATCATCCTCATACCTTTCGTCATCTCATTGTGAAAGAGTTTATCAAAGCACGTCTCACAGAGGAAGAGAAAAAAGCTATCAGCCAGAACCTCGGGCACGAAGATGTAGGTACGACGTTCGGCTCCTATGGGTACGGTAAGATTTCTGCGGATAGACAAATTGATATTGTAAAAGGTATCAAGATTGGTCACCCAGAGACTGAATCCATTATTGGAGATATGAGTGATGCTTCTATCAAAAAACTCGCGAATGTTCTCAAAAAGGCATTGGCAGAACCTGAAAAATAGAGCATAATATAAGTGCACCCAATTAGAAATACATCGTAAGGTTTATTTATTTCGTACGCTCAAAAGGCGGTTCTGCCGACGAAAAATACCTTATGGTGTTCTAGTTGGGTGCCAGAACCGCCTTTTGAGTATCTAAAAATTATAATTATGAAAGGAATAATTTACACACGTGTATCAAGCGATGAACAAATAAAAGGTACATCTCTCGACTTCCAAGAGGAGATTTGTCGAAACTACTGCAAAGACCGAGGTATCGAAGTCCTCGCTGTATTCCGTGAAGAAGGAGCTTCTGCCAAGTCTGCCGACCGTAAAGAGTTCTTACGAGCCATTGAGCTATGTCGAAAGAATAAAGGAAAAATGGAGGCGTTCGTAGTTGCCAAGGTAGACAGGTTCGCTAGAAATACTGAAGACCATTTTTATGTTCGCAAGACACTCCTTGATTACGGCGTCACACTTCACTCTGTAACAGAACCTATCGGCAACAACCCAACAGAGAAGTTTATAGAAACCGTGCTTGCGGGAAGTGCAGAGTTTGATAATGCCGTCCGTCGCCAGCGTTGCGTGGATGGAATGAGTGAAAGAATAAATAGTGGCATCTTTCCGTGGAAACCCCCTATCGGCTATACCTGTGGAAACGCCAAGAAACGAGGTGAAAAGAAAACAGAACCCGACAAACCAAATGAAGAAGTTTTTCCTATTATTCAACGTGGGCTTCGTGAATATGCTCAAGGACGAGTCACTCAAAGAGAGCTTATACGACTCTTTGAAGAATGGGGACTCGGAAGAATACGTAACAGAAAGGTAACTGCTCAATTTGTGAGTGGACTTCTCTTCAAACATCTCAGGTTCTACGCAGGTATCGTTTTCAATCCGTGGTCAAAAGAAGAAATCAAAGGACAGCATAAGCCGATGCTCAGTGAAGAAGAATACCATCAAATCAAAATGCGAATGTCTGGCAAAGGGGTAAAGATTACCCGCCATAAAATAAACCCTGCCTTCCCTCTACGGAAAACAATCCTCTGTGGGGAGTGCGGTAAAGTAGTAACAGCAAGCATCTCACACGGAACGGGTGGTGCTTATCCTTATTACCACTGTTTCACCAAAGGTTGTTCTATGTATTGCAAAAGTCTCTCAGCGGAAACAGTAGCAAAAGACTTTATAAGAAAACTCCAAGAAATCACCCCAAAGAAAAAGGCACTCAAAGTTTTCAATGCCACTATCTTGAATCTGTGGAAAGAAAAAGGTAGTTACTTCGAGGGCGAAGCAAAACGCTACGAAAAAGAAATCACTCTCTTGGAAGAAAAACGGAAACGAATTTTTGAAATGCGAGAAGATGGCTCCTATACGAAAGAAGAGTTTACAGAACGGAAAGCAGAAGTAGAAAATGAACTGATAGCCTCGCGTATTTCACGCAGTGAATCACGGATAGAACAGTTTGATATGGAAGCATCAATAGTATATGCAGAACGCTACATAAGCGACCTAGGAAGGCAATGGACGGATTTGCCACCACATCTGTACCCACGGTTCCAAAAACTAGTTTTTCCCGAGGGAATACCCTATACAAAGAATGTAGGATTTGGAACTGCCAAGTTAGGGCTAATCTTCGAGATAAATGAGACTTCTTACGCTCAAAAATCCGACTTGGTGGACTCGAGGAGACTCGAACTCCTCACCTCTGCAATGCGAATGCAGCGCTCTACCAGATGAGCTACGAGCCCTTATATTTTCTAACGGGGTAAAATGCAATGTTGTATTCACCCCGTCACCTATTCTAACAAAAATGTTCTCAATTATTAGTCAAAATCGTATTGATCAATTACGTCTTAAGACTCACTCAACAAAACATTCTTCCTTGAATAGGTGACAGGGTACGCTATAACTACAGGCCCTTTCCTTATACCATTGACAGTTATTATTGTATCATATAATAACCTGTGCTATACTGCAGATGCGAGGATAGAGGGGACAATTTGGGAAGTCGGTATCTACTTTAGATACCACAATTATAAAAACAACGTTTTTTCTTCTCCCCCATCTCTCCCCCTCCTCGCTCTCCCTTCCTCTTAATACATTATTATGAGGATTTTTTATTACCAAAAAATATTTCCTTTTTATACTCCATCTCACCTAAAGACTTATTTTCCGTGACACCCGTCTCGACGGGCAGGATTCTTTACTGCTTATGTTCTGGGGCGTTGATCATACCACAACGTTTGTATTTCAATCCCGAACCACACGGGCAAGGATCATTGCGACTGACCGTATTCTCATTGATAATCGGTTTTTGCGGTTCGGTATTCGTATTCTGTTGTTCACCGCCCGCTGTCAATTGATTGCTATCCTGAAATTGCTCGATATCTTCACTCGCTCCCTGGAACTGTATCTCGCGTGGCGTTTCTTTCTCAGGGATATTCGTATTTGGGATAATTTTCAAAATAGTCATAAGGTATGTCTTGCGGACAGTATCCATCAATCCCAGAAACAAATCATAGGCCTCACGCTTGTATTCGATGAGCGGATCACGTTGACCATAACCACGCAGTCCGATACCCTGACGGAGATAGTCCACCGCATCGAGGTGGTTCATCCACAACGTATCGAGCGAGCGTAGATAGAGGGCTTTCTGGATGTTATTCCATATATCTTTGCCAAATGATGTCTCTTTCTCGATGTACAATTTCTTCGCCTCGCCGATGAGATATTCGAGAATCAAACCCTTTTTCTCCATTTCATCTTTGGAACGATCATCACGGATTACTTCCAGACGCTTCATCGTTTCTTTTTCATCAAGCGTCGGAAACATTCCATTGGCTTCTGCGACGATTTCTCCGGTATTCCACTGCGGTTCTTCTCCAGCCGTATGGAAACTGATGATATGGTCCAATTCCTCAGAAAGCAGATGCAACGTCTCGTCGCGGAAAGAACCAAGTTCGAGGACACTTTTTCGTTTACGATAGACCACCTCGCGCTGTTTGTTCATCACATCATCATATTCGAGCACATGCTTACGCATATCGAAGTTGTAGCCTTCGATTTTCGATTGGGCGCTTTCGATTGTCTTGGAAATAAGTCCGTTCTGAATAGGTTCATCTTCGGGAAGTCCGAGCGTCGTCATCATACTTTTCATCTTCTCACCGCCGAAACGACGCATCAATTCATCTTCAAGTGAGACATAAAATTGCGATGCTCCCGGATCACCCTGACGGCCTGCGCGACCACGGAGCTGGTTGTCGATACGACGCGCTTCGTGACGTTCGGTACCGATGATGAAGAGCCCACCGACTTCACGCACGCCGATTCCCAGTTTGATATCAGTACCACGACCAGCCATATTGGTTGCGATAGTAACGGAATTTTTCTGTCCGGCATTAGCGATAATAGTTGCTTCACGCTCGTGATTCTTGGCATTCAGTACTTCGTGCGGTACCCCCTCGTGTGTCAGAAGTGTACTCAAGTATTCAGATTTTTCGATAGCCACCGTTCCGATGAGAACCGGCTGTCCTGTTTGATGAATTTCTTTCACCCGATTGGCAATGGCGCGATATTTCGCTTCTTCAGTCTTATAGACAATGTCCGGCAGATCTTTCCGTATCAATACTTTGTTCGTCGGAATTTCCACCACATCGAGCTTGTATACCTTGGCCAATTCTTCCGCAGATGTGATGGCGGTACCGGTCATTCCGGAAAGCTTGTCATAGAGACGGAAATAATTCTGAAACGTGATAGTGGCAAGCGTACGTGATTCGCGTTGTACGGCTACACCTTCTTTGGCCTCGATGGCCTGATGCAGTCCTTCGCTATACCTCCGCCCTGGCATCAATCGTCCCGTGAAATCATCGACGATGATCACCTGTCCATCTTTCACGACATAATCCCGATCCAGACTGAAGATAACCTGCGCTTTGAGTGACTGTTCCAGATGATGAACATATTCCACATTACCGGAAGCATAGATATTCCCCATACCCAAAAGCTTCTCGATATGATTCATCCCTTCGTCGGTCAATGTCACAACTTTCATTTTTTCATCCACGATATAATCTCCGCTCATATTGCTATGCAAAGACGTATCCAAAGGATTTTGGACAGGCTTCGGCTTTGCCTCCTTGAGCTGTGGCACGATTCGAGCGAATTTCTCATAGAGTTTCGTCGATTCGCTGTCCGGCGCGGAAATGATGAGCGGGGTACGAGCCTCATCAATCAAGATGGAGTCCACTTCATCGACAACAGCGTAGAAAAGCTCTCGTTGTGTCATCTCCTCGAGCGACGACACCATATTGTCACGCAAATAATCAAAGCCGAACTCATTGTTCGTGCCGTAGGTGATGTCAGATGCATACGCCTCGCGACGTGTGACAGGAATGAGGTTTTCCATTTCGACACTCACTGCATCCGTATCGGCAACGGTAGAAACATACCGATAAGAAGTGTTCTGCCCCACGATACAGGCAGTCGAGAGGCCGAGTGCTTCATACACCTGTCCCATCCAATTGCAATCGCGTTTGGCGAGATAATCATTGACCGTCACGACGTGGACGCCTCTGCCGGCGAGAGCATTGAGATAAATCGGAAGCGTCGAAGTCAGCGTTTTTCCTTCTCCCGTTTTCATTTCTGCAATCTTCCCATGATGGAGGGCAATACCTCCGAGTAACTGCACATCATAATGACGTTCGCCGATCACACGTTTCGCCACTTCGCGCACCACGGCAAACGCCTCAGGCAAAAGATCATCAAGTGTCTCCCCTTTCGTCAGGCGATCTCTGAATTCCTGTGCCTTGCTTTTGAGCGCATCATCCGAGAGTCCTTGGATAGCAGGTTCGAAAGTATTTATCGCCTCTACCAGAGGACGGAATTTATTCACTTCACGCTCATTCGAACCGAATATTTTTTCAAAAAATGACATAATTTATGGCCTTAAAAAGGGGAAATTTACCCCTGTATTCTAACAGAAATTCATCGCACCGTCAAAGATATCCACAAGTACAAACAAAAAAAATCAGAGTTCTTTTTTATACTCATTTTCAAACAATACCCTTTTCAAATCAATCAGAACCGAGCAGCTTTATCCACCACGAGTTTCTTCTTGATAGAACGTTTGCCACGGAGTTTCAAATCGTGACTCTTCGTTTTTTTCTTCGCAATTTGGATCTCCAGTGCATCGATCGCAATATCAGTCGATCCCTCGATGCTTTCGGTGATTTCTTCCGCTCGATAGGTATCGTGAGGTGTCTTCACCATCACCTCCACTCGGAATTTCCCTTTTTTGTCCTGACTAACTTCAACTTCGAAAATCGTTACTTTGTCCACGAGCTTCTCTATTCTCCCGATCCGCTTCAATATATAATCTCTCGTTTTCTCATCAATCTCTATTCCTCTGAACAAAAAGCGCATATTCATATCTTTGTATCTTATCGGATTATGTATCCATTATAGCATTTACCCAGTGAAATTACGACACGTACGTGGTGTCGTACGATTTTTTGAATTAAAAAATCGTATTTCACAGGGCACTCGACCCCCTATAAAATACGACTTCGTCGATGCTACGCAATCTCATGAGGTGAATCTACAAACCATACGCGCTGGAAAGCGAGTTGAGAAAAAATGGTATGGCAAAAGCCAGACCAATAAGGGGCAGAACGAAAGCGACTATCGTGGCGACAAGCGTCCACAAAAAATATTTCCGCGTCTTCTCGACTGAGATATAAATACGATCGAGTTTCTCATCTTGTTCTTTGAACTTCTGCTGTATTTCCTGATCCATATTTTTATTGAAAAGAGATTCTCATTTACATTGGAATGACATAAGAATGTCACATACCGACATACTGCACTTCTTCTTTCAGTCGCACACCGAGTTCATCACGGATGCGTGTCTTCACCAGGCTTGCGAGCATCACGACGTCTTCTGCTGTGGCATTGCCCACATTCACAAGATAATTCGGGTGTTTGTCGCTTATCATCGCCCCGCCGATTTTCTTCCCGCGCAATCCCACGTGATCGATGAGCCATCCTGCCGGCAGTTTGTCATCTTTTGCATCGACACCGGTATCTTTCTTGAATTCTTGACGGAGCTTCTCGTCCTTCACGATCGGATTCATAAAGAATGATCCTGCGCAACACAGTGTCTGTGGATGTTTTGCTTCACGCATTGCAATCGTCTCATCGACTGTTTTGAGAAGCAGATCTTTGTCGCCAGACACCAATTGTATTTCCGCGGAAAGAATGATGAGTTCAGGATGCTTCTTGAAAATACTGGTGCGATATTTGAATGCGCATTCTTTCTGACTGTATTCTTTCACCATCCCGCTATCCGTATTGTACACTTTGACAGAATGTACCACGTTGCCGATCTCTACTCCAAAAGCTCCGGCATTCCCGCGGACTGCTCCACCGAGAGACCCTGGGATACCGGCCAACCGCTCTATACCAGCCAATCCCCCATTGCAGGCAGTTTTCACGACAGTCAAAAGCACCACTCCGGCACCACAGAGAAGCTTCTCTCCTGATACTTTTATTCCGCCGTCCATCATCTGGATCACCATACCCGCAAATCCTTTGTCCGAAAAAAGAATATTGCTCCCTCCGCTAAAAATAAATATGGGGAGGTTATTTTTCTCGGCATATTCGATAGCCGATGCGAGTTCGAGAGCACCGGCCGTTTTCGTAAAATAACTTGCTTTCCCACCTATATGAAAAGTCGTCAATGGCGCGAGCGAAACATTTCTTCGTAGAGTGAACATATTTTTGTTTTATACGCTTTGTTCGATTTTCTTTGCCAAATGATGAGAAATTTCCCATACGTTGCCAGCACCCAATGTAATGATAACATCTTGTCGTCCTATTGTCTCCTCGAAATGAGAAATGAGCTCTTTCTCTGATGGGGTATAGAAAGCCTTGTCCGGTATGAATCGATTGATGAGATTGACGAGATCAAGGGAAGAGACCCCCCCTTGTGTTTCTCGTGCGCTCCCATAGATATCGAGTACAGACACTTCATCTGCCTCATCGAAACTTTGTGCGAAGTCTGTTAAAAAAGCTCTCGTTCGACTGAACGTATGTGGATGAAAGATGACACGCAGACGCCGTTTCGGGTAAAGTTCTCGGAAGGCTTTCAGTGTCGCACGTATTTCTTCCGGATGATGGGCATAATCATCATAAATGAGCGCACCATAACGTTCACCGATATATTCAAAACGTCGTTCGGTACCGGAAAACTTCTCGAATGCTTTGCGAACCCGTTCGATATCCTGCTTCAGATAAATACAGAGTGCAAGCACCGCTGTTGCGTTCAGTGCGTTGTGAGTGCCTGCGAGTTTCAACCGAAACGTCCCAAGTAATTGCTCATTATGTGATACCTGAAATGTCTGCCTAGGGACGTCCGCATCGAAAACGAATCCCATCTCCGCAGGAGTATAATCACTTATCCGAAAATCTGCTCCCGCGAGAAATCCATAGGAGATTTTCTGACACGTCGCCGATTCGGCAATTTTCACGACAGACGATTGATCACTGCAATAGACGAGCACGCCATGCTTGGGAATACGTGAAACGAAATCTCTGAACACTTGTTCATAACTCTCCCTATCCGGGAAAAAGTCAGGGTGATCAAAATCGACACTCGTCAAAATGACACCAAAGGGTATGTACTCCGCGAGCTTGTTCTGATATTCATCCGCTTCGAGAACGAGATAACTTCCGCTACCGAATAACGCGTTCCCCTCCCAATTCATAATGCGACTCCCGACGATGGCAGACGGGTCGATACCGGTGAACTTGAGTGTTTCTGCCAGAAGGGCACTCGTGGTCGTCTTGCCATGAGTACCACACACGGCCAGTGTCAATTTCTCACGGGTAAACATCCCGAGTGCTTGAGGATAACTCAACACTGGAATACCTCGTGTATAGGCTACGGCTAATTCAGAATTTTTTTCTTTCGAATAGGCAGTTGAATAAATAATCGCCTGCACTCCATCCGGAATATTCTTCGCATCAAAACCCTCCTGATATCTGATATTGAGTTTCTTCAAAATACTGTCCGTAAAGAAAATTTCCTCGGTATCAGATCCAGTTACGACGATCCCTTGTTTGGTCAAAAGTTCAGCAAGCGCAGTCATCCCTGCACCCTTGATGCCAATCATATGAACGCTTTTGAAATGAGACAGGCGTGATTCAGTCATACATCAATAAACAATAAGCGATAAACAATCAACAGAAAGAAAGAAAAGTCTATGTGTTGTCTATTTTTTATCGTTAGCTGTTAATTACATTGACTGTCCATTATTCTCGATGAGGTCGTACACGCCTCTGGCTATGACATCCGCCGCATCAGGATGATAGAAAGGAGAGAGTTTTTCCCCCATAGATCGCATCAATTCCGGCTGAGAGAGGAGCTCTTGTATTTTTTCCAATAGAATATGTTCACCCAAGTTCGTATCTTCCAAAACGAGCGCTCCACCAAGAGCGGCTACATCATAGGCATTCATCCTCTGCTCATCATTCGCGGCACCGAGAAGAGGAACAAGAATCGAAGCCTTTTTCGTCGCTGCCAATTCCGCTATCGAACCGGCTCCTGCCCGAGAGAGGACTAACGTCGCTACTTTGAGCGCATCAGCCAATTCGAAAACAGACAAAAATGCCCGTGGCACATATCCGCTCTCACCGATTTTCAAACCGTATGTCTCCACAGATGAAACGATATTTTCATAATTTTTGTTACCGGTTTGATGTACTACTTGGATATTTTTTTCGAGCAATTGAGGAAGAATACGCAGAATAGCCGCATTCAGAGTCTGTGCTCCCTGACTACCTCCCAAGACGAGAAGAATCGGTTTTTCGAGAGAAAGTCCGAACTGTTTCACGAATCGATCGCCCTCACCCAAGAGAAGCTCCTCGCGAATCGGATTGCCTGTCAGCACTGTTTTCCTTACGGGGAAAAAATTGTAAGCGCCCGGATAAGCGATGGCTACACGTGACGCGAAGCGTGCGAGAAAGCGATTGGCGCGCCCGGCCACCGCATCGGAATCGTGTATGAACACCGGTATGCGATATACCCAGGCCGCAAGCACGACCGGAACCGATGCTGATCCGCCTTTCGAGAAAACAGCATCCGGCATAAAAATAAGGAGATGCCACAACGCCTGAATGAAACCGATCGGTATTTTAAACGGATCGATGATATTCCACAACGAAAAATAACGCCGCCATTTTCCGGTCAGAACATATTTCGTCAGAATATTTTCCTGTATCATCGCATCATTCTCGAAACTGCCTTCTGAACCTATAAAAAGAAATTCCACATTATTGGAAAGTTTTTTCCGGAGTGCGCGAGCCACTGCCACAAGAGGGAAGGTATGCCCTCCCGAAATACCGCCAGTGAGTACTATACGAGTAATGTCAGACATAATAAAGATAAAAAAATGGATGGATGATAAACGATACGAGACGTATCATCTTGTATTGAGTGTAGAATATTTGCTTATATTAAGCAAGATTCCAATCGACGCGAGCAATACCGCAAGCGATGTGCCTCCATAACTGATAAACGGCAGAGGAATACCGGTCAGAGGTATGAGTCCACTGATGGCTGCCATATTAATGAATGCCTGAAAAACGATCCATGATACGATACCGACCGCCACAAACTTGCCGAATTCATCCGGCGCGAAACGCGCGATACGCAGTCCCCTGTATGCTACAAAAAGAAACAGGGTGACGATGACTGTTGTGCCGACGAGACCAAGTTCTTCACCGAGAACAGCAAAAATAGAATCTGTCACAGGTTCAGGAAGATAATTGAATTTCTGCCGGCTCTGTCCCAGACCCGCACCGAAGATTCCGCCGGATCCGATGGCGAGTAATACCTGGGTCATCTGATATCCGAATCCCTGCGGATCGTGTTCAGGATTCATATACACCAAAAAACGTTGCATCCGATACGGAGCCATCTTGATGAGAATGAAAAGGGATGCAAGACCACCAAGGAAAAGATACATCATATGCTTTATATTGGCTCCTGATGCGAAAAAAATGGAGAGAGAAATAAGAAATATGAGTCCCAAAGTACCAGTATCCGGTTGTTTAATGATGAGAAACCCGACGATGGAAAGAATTGCGAGAAAAGGAACGAGCCCTTCAAAAAAATCAGCTGTCTTTCTCTTCCCTTTGTTCGAGAGCCATGCTGCCAAATAAAGAATGATAGCGAGCTTCATCACTTCGGATGGCTGGAAGGAAAAAGGGCCAAACTGCACCCAGCGTGCCGCCCCATATACAGTCGTACCGAAACCAGGAACGAACACGAGAACAAGCAATCCGAGAGCTACAAAAAATATCGGTGTTACAAACCGCTTCCATACTCGATAGTCGATACGCGAGAAGATATAGAGCAATACCAGCCCGACACTCAGTCCGACAAGTTGTTGTTTGAAAAAATAATAAGCATCGCCAAAACGCGTACGACCATACAATACCCCTGCGCTCGCAACCATCAAAAGTCCGATACAAAGAAGAATCAGAATGACGACAAGGAGAGATCGATCAATGTTATTACCCTTATTATTCATACAGATATTTCTTCATTGAGCGGAAATTTTTTCGCACGTTTCTTCGTCTCTTTTTTCGACGCTTCTTTCCGCCATTTCAGAATATTGCTATGGTGTCCCGAAAGGAGTACCTCCGGCACCTGATATCCGCGGAATTCTTCCGGTTTCGTATACTGTGGATATTCGACGATACCTTCTTCGGTATGTGATTCTCCCTCTACGCTCTCTCTATTGCCGAGCACACCTGGAATGAGCCGTGCCACCGCATCGACGACGATCATCGCCGGCAATTCCCCTCCTGTCAGTACGTACTCGCCGACAGAAAATTCCTCATCGATGAAATGTTCCGTCACACGTTCATCGACACCCTCATAGCGTCCACAAACCAAAATCAGTCGATCATATAAAACCAATCGCCGTGCATCTGTCTGTGTAAACGGTTTTCCTTTGGCAGAGAAAAGTATTGTCCTTATTTTTTCTTCACTTTCTCCTTTTTGCTTACTGCTTACTACATTTTCGATGGCTTCGGCCAATGGTTCCACCTTGAGAAGCATTCCCGCTCCACCGCCGTATGGCGTGTCATCGACCGTCTTGTGTTTATCGTGAGCAAAATCACGCAGATTATGCGTAGCAATAGCAATCAAACCATCCTCCTGCGCTCGCTTCAGAATAGATACCCCGAAATAGGATGTGAAACTCTCTGGAAAAAGTGAAATGATGTCAAAATTCATTATAGAAAGAGGATAGGTGATGAACGATACTAGATGTAGGTTGAGTGATACAAGGTAAGAAACGAATATTCTTGTATCGTTTCTTCCAGTATACCATAAAAACTCTTATCAAAAGCAAAAATGCCCGATTCAGGCATTTTTACGAGCAGTGCACATGCAGAAAACAACATCTTCAGTTCGCGATCTCACTCAATATAATATCACGATTGAGTATGAAATGCTTCTCTTCTCTTGATCCGTCTTTCGTGATAACCGTGACTGTGACGGGAACGTCATTCAGCCCCGGCTGTTTTTGTATTTTCAGATCATACCACTCACGTTTGAAATCCTGCGATAATGTGTATTCAAAGGTGACTGTTTTCTCCGTCAAAATAGGTATATGAACAAGCACCCCGAAATACTTCTTGTTCAGGAACGTCCCATACACCGGATCCTTGACAACCCCGGTCACCGTCGTCAGATAACTCCCTTGCGGAACATACACACGAAGGAATGTCTGATAATCCTTCGCGAACCAATCCTGTACTGGAGTCGTATTCTCGTACGTTACCGCAAGCGTCGCCTTAGGCGCCTCAGTCAAAGAGAGGTCAATGGTATAGGCATAGGAACGTTTCATAAAATAGTCAGTCTTGAAAGAACCGAGATTCGCGTCCACCAGAAACAGGTAATCATTCTTCCAACCATCGTCCATACGACCATCAAAGCCGGAACGGGAGACCTGTTCCTGAAGTATCTCATCCTTGAACAGCAATTGGATGTCTTTCTTATGCAGATCATCCAGCACGATCTTGAACAGATCGTATTTCTTCGCAAGTGACAATGCTTTTACTCGGTGAAGAATTTCAGATCCGAGTACGGTTATAACCGATTTTCGTTCACCGAAATCGATATTCTGTTTGAGATATCCTTGTTCCACTTGGTATTCGAGATCCAGGATGGCATTCTCTTCACCATAGGTACCGGGATAACCATCGATAGTAACCGGTCCTGTCACATGAAGAAACGATGTCAACACATTGGTCGTCACTGCGACGACACCATCAAATGTTTCTTGTCCCTGTCCCATCTGATAGAACGTTTCCGCCCATTTGGCGTTCTCAGCAAAATCGGGAGTATAATTCGAATCACGCAATTTCCACGAATCGATATGAAGCGTTTCCTGCATCGGGTATAGTGGAGCGACCGTGCTCGGGATACGTCCATCAAAATTTCCGGTATCGTGTACGGAAAAATCAATGATGTTTCCATCGCGAACTTTCAAAATGCCGAATGATCCGATGAACCCGCCTCCCGGACGCAGTTCCAAATTATTCTGGAAGAGAATCAAAAATATTTTTTCTTTCCCATCAGTATGGAGCACCGCATCAGCCAAATACATCACCGTTTCCAGATCAGTTTTTGTTTCTTGCGGAACAGGTGCCAAGACAAGAAGACGTTGCAGATTCTCAAATCCCTGATTTTTCACTTCCCAATAAGCAAACCAAATAGACAGAAAGAGAATCGATCCGATGATGAACGTTGTCCAAAATTTTGTCGAGTATTTTTTCATTATTTTTCTTCGTGAGCGAGTAATGCGTTCAAACGTCGTCTGTATTCCTCTTGCGTCGGTTCACCTCGTACGGGTTCTACAGATGGGGCTGATACTACCGACTCTTCTTGCAGAGTCATCATCACCCTTTCTTCCTGCGGTTCTGGGATATCCGTTTCATCCGGTAACGCTTCAAATTCAAACGGAAGGGATGATTCATCAGCCACAGGCAGATCCATCTCATCATACGCCGTGGGCAGATTCACCGGAGCCTCCGCATGTTTCACGGTGCGAGATCCGTATGCCGAAGAAGTATTCACTCCCTCATAAGACTGGTTCTCGAATGAAAGCACGTGCGGTTTTTCAGGAATGAATTTCTTCGGATCGATCCAGGGAACAGACTCTCCCACGCCGAATTCCGGGTAAGCACGTCTCGTGAGAGTTTCATCGAAATTCGATTGTACCGGCAGAGGATACGTATCAGGAAGGGGCATATTCTTTTTCTTTCTCCCGATCAATTCTGGTACTATACGCAAAAGAAAGAAAAAAAGAACCGTCAAAGAAAAACTTGTCAGGAGACTGACTCCTCCATAAAAAAGCGGCCTCTCCATGACGTAGGAAACAAGCGGTCCATCGACGATGCGCATATCAACATCCGTTTTTATATTGTAGTATAAACCAGCGAATGAAAACATCGTTTGTGCCGTCTGTGAAGCCAGCCACTTCGCTCTCTCCTGTGTCTCTCCAATCGCTCGAATAACGAGGACACCACTCGTATTCTGTTTCGTTACCGACACGATGTTGTTCCATTGCTCTTTACGCTTATCCGGAGCATAGCCTGCGAAATCGTCATCTATGAAATCGTTCTCTCTCAATACTCGATCATAAAACGAGAGCGTACTCGTCAGCTCTGCCATATTGTCCGCCACACCTTCGAAAGTCTGCGTCGTGCCGGATTTCGGAATAACAAGAACAGTCACTTCCGCGCTGTAACTGCGAAAGAAATCGAGCCAAAAAAGACCGGATGCCAGCGTAACGAAAAAAAATGTTACGATAAAAGCACGACCGAGGGAGGATGCGATCAATTTATTTCGTACGATACGGAGCATAGTGTTCTTTTGCATTATTGTATTGATCCAAGGCATCCTCATACACTCCAAGTGTCTTTCGTGCTATGGCTTCCCAGCTGTAATATGTGCGCACACGCTCTTCGGCCATTTTCCCGAACTCTGCCACTTCATCGGGACGATTGATAAAATAGGCGAGTTCTTTCTTCAGGCTCTCTACATCTTTGTTCGGAAAGAATACTCCTGTGTGGGCGATAGCCTCACGATTGGCGGGAATATCGCTAACGAGTGGCAAAAGACCGTACCCCATCGCTTCAAGAAGAGCCAAAGACAATCCTTCATCTTCTGATGGTTGCACGAAAAGATACGCGTGTGAAAATAATTCTTCGAGAGACTTACCGGTCTGTTCGCCCGTGAAGATGATATTGCTCCGGCCATAAGCGAGTACCTTCAGGAATTTTTCGTATTCTTCCGTGTACGCGGACGAACCGACGATGACTAATTTGAAATTATTCGGAATCTTATTCGTATCTTCCAGTTCATTGAATGCCTTGATGAGATAATGGATGCCTTTGTGCGCTATCAAACGACTAACAGACAAGATATAACGCTTGGAACGCAGTCCCCATACATTCAACAATTCCGTATCAGGTTCAAGATTGACATCGGCACCATTGGGAACCAGCGTGAATGAACGATGATACTTCTTTTCTGCGTATTGTTTCAATGTCTCACTGATGACAATCGTCCTTTCCGGAATGGTACAGATAATTTTTTCAGCGATATGAAGACAAAATCGTGCTACGCTCCCCCACTTCTGATGCATATAGTCACGGCTATGAAATGTCGCTATTACCCGCATACTCGGACGGAAAATGATCGGGATGACAGACAGCACGCTCGGCCCGATGGAGTGATAATGCAGGACATCATAATTCTGAAACAATGCGTGGAGCGTCGCTACGAACGTATGCGTGATAGCATCGAGGTGCTTCGTTCTGATACTCGGAAGCGAAACAAGCTTCACGCCCTGAAATTCTTTCAGAGATTTATCCGTGTAGGACGGCCTCGTATACACGGTCACATCATGTCCGAAGGATGCCAATTGCACCGCCAACTTCTCGACATGTTTTTCAACACCACCAGAAAGACTGGGGATCCCTTTTTGTCCGATGAAAGCGATTTTCATAGAAGAGAAATTAACATGATGGAAGATTATCTGCGTGATTAGAAACCGCGAATGACCGAGGAGACAGAACCGATACCGTTTTGATCGATGCGATTCACATTCACGCCTGTCCCTTGTTGCAAACCTCCGAATGCACTCACCCCAGCTACGGTACGGGCGACACGAGCAATGCCATAGCGACCGTTTTTGACGATAGTGGCTTTCTTGAAACCGATATTTCCAATAGCACCGTAAGTACTCACTTCCACTCCCTCACGACTGTTATTGCGGATATTATTTTTCTTGCTCCAGATTTCGGAACCATCCAAAACAAGCTTCAGTCCACTTCCTTTGTTCCCACTGAAACTATTATTTTCAAGCCAAGCTTCCGTTCCCATAGCGAAATCCACACCATCGCTTTTATTGAGAGTAATATAACTATTGATCAGTACGATGAAACGCTTTTCTGCAAAAATACCGGCTCGGTCATTGCGGGTGATTTCTACCGTATCAAGCAATATACGGTGTCGTTTGTCAGTCTTCGCAGCATCGATATGGATACCATCCCGATTGCTGTCTTTGACTACTACATTATACAAATGTGCCTTGGCATCTTCCATAATACGTATTCCGTGCCGTCCGCCCTTGATAGTAACATAGCTCAATTTAGATTCATCTTTCATTTCAACAGCAGGCTTGTTTTCATTCTTGGCTTTGATAATCACCTTGTCGCGTTCTTCACTCTCTCCGACGACTTTCACATCTTTCGGAATGGTGATATTTTCTTTATACTTACCATTCTTGATACGCACTTCCGTACCACCTTTGGCGTGATCAAGCGCTTTGGAAATACTCTGGTATGGATGATTGGAAGTACCATCCTCAGTACCATTGGCATCTTTATCGACAAAGATGACCTTGGCACTGCCAAAAACAAAAACAGGGACTGCGATGATAAACGCAACCGCCAAACCGATAAAAACCTCTTTCGAAAGCCAAAAACTACGACTGTTCATAAAAATATATTACTAGTTCTTAAACGTTATATACTAGCAAAATTTCCGCTTTTTGTCAAGAGTCTGATGTTCCGCTATAATAGATGACATCAAGCCTTGTTTAAAACAAAAATTATGCAACTTAAAACGCTTTTTTCACCACGATCCATTGCTGTTATCGGTGCGTCGACCAAAATCGGTAGCGTCGGCTATACACTCACCGAAAACCTCCTCAAAAACGGCTATGCCGGGAGCATCTACCCCATCAATCCGAAAACTGACAACTTATTCGGTCTCCCCTGCTATGCAAATATTTTCCTCATCCCGCACGAAATAGACCTCGCCATTATCATCGTTCCGGCCAATATTGTCCCCCTCGTCCTGCGCGAAGTCGGAGAGAAAGGCGTTCCGAGCGCCATTATCATTTCTTCCGGATTCAAAGAAACAGGAGAGGCAGGAAAAAAACTTGAAGACGAAATCACTCTGATCTCGAAAGAATACAACATCGCTCTTCTCGGTCCCAACTGTCTCGGATTTCTCCGTCCATCACTTGGACTCAATGCCTCTTTCGCCAAAATCCTTCCAGAGGATGGAAAAATCGCTTTCTTCTCTCAGAGTGGCGCACTCTGTACCGCTATCCTCGATATAACTCACGACGCTCTGGCATTTTCTCACTTCGTCAGTATCGGAAACAAAGCAGTGATAAATGAGAACGAACTCCTTCGTTTCTTCGCATCTGATAAGAATATTGATGTAATAAGTTTCTATACTGAAGGACTGATAGACAGTGCCAAAATCATAGAAACAGGTCGCGCTGTACTTTCCCAGTCGGATGCCAAACCAATCATTGCCCTCAAATCAGGAACGACACCCGCAGGAACACAAGCTTCAAGCTCGCATACAGGAGCATTGGCAGGAAGTGATGATGCTTATGAAGCATTGTTCAAACAAGCCCGCATCATCCGGGCAACCAGTCTCGAAAATTTACTCGACCTCCTTTCTGTTTTCTCCAACAATCACTTACCTGAAAATAATCGTGTCGCCATCATCACGAATGCTGGCGGACTCGGTGTCCTCGCGACTGATTCGGCAATCGATAGCGGTCTTCGTATTGCATCGCTTGGAGAAGAAACGAAAAAGAAATTGCGAGCGGTTCTTCCTCCTTCAGCCAGCGTAAACAATCCAGTCGACGTCCTGGGAGATGCTCTCGCTCTCCGCTATCAGAATGCTCTCGAGATCATCGCTGTCGATGAAGAAACAGATATGATCCTCGTGATCGTCACTCCGCAAACAATGACAGAAGATATCAAGACGGCCGAAGCTATCATCTCTATTAAAAAACATTACGATAAACCGATTGTCGCTGTTTTCGCCGGAAAAAAATCATTCAGTGCTGGTATTGAGCTCTTACGAAAAAATAATGTCGCGACATTCGCCTACCCCGAATCCAGTATGATGGTTCTAGGATCCTTGGCTCGTGTCACTCATTGGCGGAAACAAATTGCTATCCCTCCGATCAAGCTCACGAATATCGACCAAAAAAAAGCTGAGATAATTATCGCGAAAGTGAAAAACGAGAGCCGAACAGCTTTGACTGAAAAAGAAGCAAGCGGAGTACTTCAGACTTACGGATTCCCCTTCTTCGCTACATACGAAGTACGAAGCAAAGAAGAAGCACTGGAAGTGGCACAAAAAATCGGTACAAATGTCGCTCTCAAAATTGTTTCACCCGACATCATACACAAATCTGATGCCGGTGGTGTTATGCTTGGTGTCGATCCAAACAATGCGGGTGAAGCGTACGATCGACTGATAGCAACGGTGAAAAAAAACGCACCTGATGCAAAAATCGATGGCGCACTCGTGGTTGAAATGGCAGGAAAAGGCGGGAAGGAGCTTCTCCTCGGACTGAAGAAAGAACCTGGACTCGGGACGCTTCTCGTTTTTGGACTGGGCGGTATTTATGTCGAAACACTGAAAGATATCACGATGCGTTTCATCCCCCTCTCCGAATCAGATATCGATGAGATGGTGCGTGAAATAAAAAGTTTCGCGCTCCTCTCGGGAATACGCGGTGAAACAGGCATCGATGTTTTGTATCTGAAAGAACTCCTGATGCGTCTTGCAAAGTTCGCTCTCGATTTTCCAGAAATAGCAGAACTCGATATCAATCCGCTTCTCGCTTTTCCGAAAGGAAATGATTTTCGCGTGCTCGATGCCCGTATCCGTCTCGAAAAAAATGTTGCTTGATATTTCTCAAAAAATTTAACGGGCGCACAAGAAATTTTTCTTGTACGCCCTTTTTTTCTACATAGATTGCAGGACAGATCAGGGCATAAGCGCCAACATGAGCAACACTACTATCACGACGCCAATCAGAAACTTTTCTTCTCGGTTCATGATATTCTCCGTTTATTTTTTTGATCGATTCTTTGAGAAATCATTGATGGTCGCGATAACTTCTTTGATAGTCTGCACATTGGCATATCGTGCGAACACCCCCGATTCGAGTACGAGCCAACAGTCGACACCGTACCCATCCTCACGTACCCTGACGGTACATTTCCCCGGGTTTGATACATTACCGTCCATCGACAGGATTGGACGCCAGTCGTTTCTCATCACACTTTGTTCAAGTGCGATGTACCGACCATGATATTTATCCGATGTAATGAGTTCTACTGCCACCAATTTCTGTGACTTGACCATCACAGGATAGAACGTGACGGCCAGTCCATCATCGACACCCTGACCGAGCTTAGTCTGGGCTTGAGTCTGACCAAACACCAATACACAACCCATTACAACCCCGACAACCCCAAACACTTTTTTCATTTCCTGCTCCTTTTTGTTAAAAGACTTTACCCTTGTCTTTTCTGGAAAAAAGAATCTCCAAAAAATGACTCTGCTTTATACCACAAAAAATTATTCTTGTAAAGGCCTTATCTCATTTTCGGTCTATCAGGAAATGAGATAACTCTTCTAAGTGCTCCAAATAAGCCCTTTCTCCGAACATATCATCAGTTTGCTTTTGTATCAAGGAAGCTGAAAAAATATATTTTCCTTCGAAGAAATCCTGAAGATACTGCTGTAACATTTTTTCATCAGACGCGAGATAGCCATTCTCCCCATCAGTAATAATTTCACGAAATGCTCCTGTAATGAACCCAAAGAATGGCTTTCCGAAACTCCCTGCTTCGAGTGCGAGGAGTCCGAAAGTTTCCGGAAGCGTCGAACCGCTCACGACGCAAGAAGTATGTCGCATCAGCACTTCCATTTGCTCTTTTGTTTGTTTCCCTAGGAACGTCACATACTCACTTTCTGATACTGTAAAGTTATTCTCACACTCACCAGCGAGCACCAATGGGATACGTAAAATTTCAAACATACGTATCAAAGTATCCACGCCTTTTTCCTCCGAAATACTCCCTCCATAAAAAGCATACCTCTTTGTTTCTTTCATCACTGGGGAAATCTCCCCTGATTGTTTTACGATGAAATGTGGTATGACAACCATTTTCGTTTCCTCCAAACCTGCCTGCACCAGAACATTTTTCACATAGAGACTCGGTACGACATACCTATCGATATTTTTTTCATAAAACCCCATCCACTCTTCCCAGTATTTCCTGAGCACGAGCAAGAGTCGTTTCCCAAAACCATACTTCTTCATAAAAAGAAATTTATAATACTGTTTCCCTACTTCAGGATAGTAAACATCTCTATCCGGAGAAACGAGATTATAATCGTGCACTGTCATCATCATCGGAATACCGGCAGACTTGATCGGGCCTAAAATCGAAGGAGAAAGTTGATGATAGATATTGTGAAGATGTACGATATCTGGAGTGCAATCACAGAGAATCGCCTTCATTTTTCTTCGTGCTTCGAAAGACCAAAACAGCCTCCCCAATCCTATACATCTCTGAAGTAATGTCGAATCATTTTTATTATAACCGACATAACTCACCTGATACTTCGTGTCTTCTGAAACGCTTCCCTGCTTATAATCCATCGAAAAGACAGAGACTGTATGACCATTACGTTTCAAAAGCGAGATCACATCAAGAAAATGCCGTTCAGCACCACGACGCAAATACGCGTATTTATTCACTTCAAGAATTTTCATAACTTCCTTGTACCAACACTATTTTTCTTTACGAGGGAGAGAAGCGTATACATAAGACCGAGCGTAAACCAAAAGAAAATACCCAACAAATTTGTTTCCAAATATGGTTGCGCGAAAAAGACAATACTTTGATAGAAAACAATGGTAAGAAGAGCAATACGAAGTGCAGAGAGAAACGGAAATACAGAAAACGCTTTCCATACTCTCCATACAAGAACACCAAAAAAAGAAAGAAACGTTATGAAACCAAGTATACCCATTTGCACGAGAAGTGAAAGCCAAGAATTGTGAATGTTACGTATCTCCACAAAATCACGATAATCACCAGATTCTATTGGTATCCGGACACCGAATCCAAGACCAAAAACTGGATTTTCTGACAGAGTAAAAAAGGCACTATCCCACGTCGATCCACGCCACGAAATACTGGTATCGGTATTACTTCCGATAGAAGAAAAGCGAATTGATACTGTTTCCACAAGAGAATACGTGAAATGACCGACAGTACTCGTTGGAAAAGTCAGTGTCAAAAAAAACGCTAAAGAAAAAAGAATCAAAACAAAAGTCAATCCGATAGAGAACATTCTTTTTGCCCCTTGTCGAAGAGGTGTACTCAGAAGAAACGCGTACGAAAAGCAGAGCGCGCTAAACATTCCAATCCATATATGACGCATAAGTGATCCCAGGATACCAAACATAAAAGTGGCGAGCATCATCCAAAGGAAAGCACGATACCTACCTTTCGCCCAGAAAGTTTCTGTAACAAACAGTCCGAGGAATGCCAGTGAGAAATAAAATGCGTGCGGAAAAGCAAGGAGACGAATACCTCCTGTCGATAGCGGAGTAAATTCTGTCCATAATCCTTCGCCACGGACGATACCGATAAAGAGAAAAATAATACCCACGATAACCGCAGAAAGAAAATAATTCACGAGTCGTTTTACATCTGATTCGTCCTCAAGAATAAGTGGCATCACAAAAAAAAGCATTCCATAAAACACATAGTTCTTCCACGTACTCACAGCCACAGAAATATCTTGACTCCCAAAACCTACAAAGCTCGCTCCTAAATATACTGATACTAAAATAAGAAAGAGAAAGAAAAAGACACGTATTATATCCAACGTCAAATGGACTTTCGTAGAGATCATCTTCATCAGCGCTCCCCCATACACACCGAAGAGGACGATATCGAGAGGATAGAGCTTCACGATATCTCTCCCAAATTGAAGTGCTTCCAGTGTGAAGAAACGTTCGAAGAGAACCGTCAGAAAAATAAGTCCGAATAATCCCGCCTTCGGATGGAGAAGCGAAGCGAAAAACATCGGCATCATCACAATCAGGAAATACCATGGTACAAAACCAAAAAATACTTTCGCCAAAGCAACGATGAAGAAACAAAAAACGATAAGGACAAACGCCTTATCATCAGTTGCCATTTTTTCCTTGATTTTCTGAAAGATGATATTCAAATCCATAAAAGAAGTATGGTGTAATCTGATTTATTCTTCTACAAGAATGTTTAGAAAAAATTTAAAAAGTTTTGAGACAAACCCTGCCAAAGTAGTTTTGACAAATAGTTTCCTAAAAAACTTTCAAAATATTTTCTCTCTTTTCGATGAAAAAAGTGTGGCGGATTCTCCTGTCATTATTTCCAGGAAAATCCGCCGACTTCGTTAGTACAGAACGCTCTGCTTTTTACCACAGAACATTCCGTTTTTGATTGCCCCTTCGTACTGTGCCTTCACGATACGGGCAATCATGCCCTGATACCCCCGCTTCAGTTCGGACTGTTCATCCCAACCTTTATCAGAGGCATTGGCAGACACGAGCACATCAGAAGCTGCACCCATCGCTGTCGAGAACCAGCTGAGCGTTATCCCGAAATGGCCGTTGCCGACCAATTTCTCGGAGAACGAAAGCTCTGGATTCTCCCGAGCGACACTACGAACGAATTTCTCCGCAAGCGGTGTCCGGATGTCATACGGCAGTGCTTTCGTACGCACCGTATTCCACCCTGCGAACACTGCCGAGAGGCCGTTCTTGCCACCTGTCGCAACTTGCTTCAATCGCGCCAGATCCATGCCACCCGAGAGCACCACCGATTTCCGGTAGGTGCTATCAGATGCGAGTTTCTCGGGTGTCTCCAAGGTGATTTCGTCACCGTAAAGATTGAACACTCGATTCATCCGCGTATCTGCGAACGCGCCCACGACTGGCTCATCGATATTTCCTTCAACGATGAACACGAGCCTAAGAGCACACTCGGCATAACCGGTGTACAGTGCTTGGGCAGGATATTCCTTTCCTGTTATTTTCCCAAATGCCATCGCGTTGTAACGCATCCGCAGTGGATGCATCTCTCCAAACAGTGCGTCAGGGAAATTCCCGAGCACTGCAGAGAACTGTCCAGAACGGATAGCTTCCGTCTCCTTGATTCCGATAAAACTTATCGGGTCGAGGGAGACTTCCGTCTTCGTCCCTCCATCGTTCGCGACTGCCATGGTGTTACCACCAAGCGTCGCACAACCTGAGAGCAAAATTGCTGACAGGAAAAGTATGATTCGCATCATGATAACACCTCCTAAAAAATTGAAAAGAACAGACCTCGTGGCATCATTTCTGATACCGCGAGCAAAAGAAGAGATCACCCTTCTTCCGCTCGCCATACCATAAAATACCGATAAAATACTTTTATATGTAACTTTGTATTATACTCCATTTTCGCATAAAAGTCAAGAGCCCACAGATTCCGTTTGGAAAATGTGGGCTCTTTTTTTTGGCGATTATTCATCGCCTGGGTTTTGCCACAGCAGCTGGCCGTTTATCAGCTCTTGACTTCAAGAGCACAACCGGCCTTGGATTTGCGGCACTCCTGCGTGACCCCGGTCATCTCGAAGCTGTTGCCAACCGGGGTGATCAGCAACCAACGGCCACTGGCGTCCTTGACTTGGAAGCGTGCGCCGTTCTCGGACACCTTACTGAGGACGCCGATACCGTTGCTCATGGGGGTCGAACGAATTCCTTGGTGCTGGAAATGCACCAGGGTAACCGCCGGGATTCCCACGGTCGTGATGGTCACATCATCGCCAGCTTTGGTGGCCGTGATACTGCCACCTGCGACTGCGAATGTCTCCGCAGAAGCAACAGCAGAAATGGCAACCAAGGCGGTTGCGAGGGAGATGGAAAGAACTTTGTGCATATAACCTCCTATGGTTGCACGTTTCGATTCATTGAGTGTGGACACTCAATGGCCCACAAAGGAATTTTGTAGACCTTGTATGCTACACCAAAAAATACTTTTTGTCAACCCTGTTAGAAACCCTTACTGTAAGCCACAAATTGAATGCTCTCTTGTTGAGAAGATGAAAAATATTTTTTTTACATTATAAAATATGAAAGATTTCTAACAAGGAAAGCCACCCATTTCTTTGCTTAAAAAGTATTAACTTCAAATGTTCTTTATAAAAATTCTTTATAAAAAGCGAAAGGGACGGCTATGCAATTGCACAGACGTCCCTTCTTAAGATTTCGAAGCAAGTACTTCTTCTCTGCCAGGCCGGTATCGTCAACGCGATACCCTTTTTATACACCTTGGATCAGAAAGTCAGTCCTCACCAAACCACCCTAGTCAGGTGGCTTGGTCGCTTCTGTGGCGGGGATGAACTCGAGTTGAGCTCCCCTGTCATCAGCATCAGCTTCGCGAACCTTATTACCAAACTCGACACGAACGAATGCGCCAATGGTAGTCAGGTCCCGAGCAGACAACGGTTGGTTCAGCTGACTGACGCCAATCGGCAGGGTAATCTGTGGACCGAACATCAGCCAATTATCGTAACGGACTTCGTACGTTCCACGGAGCCAGTTTTGCTGATCCCAATTGGTATGTGCTACTCCGCCGATGAACCGCTGACGCCATTTGTTGTCCTGCGAGAGTTTCGTCTCGTAAAACCCCGAGAGGCTGAACGATCCACGATCCTGGACGGGTTGTCCAGCCCATGTCGAGTGTACTGTCTGTCCGAAGGACTTCCAGTATTCACCGATGAGGCCAGCGAGGTCACCCTCTTTATTCAGCCGTTCGGTATAGCCACCATAGAGGCCGATTTTCTGACCTTTCTGGGTAAAGCTATAGCCAGATTCAGGGTTCGATCCCCACGACCGATCCGAGAGCCACCTGAGTTTCAAGTCAGCCGACGCCCGATTATTCCGGTCATTGATCCAGTTGCGTTGGACACCCACTTGGACACCGACACCTACTTCCTTACCACGGTAGTCAGATGCAAGCGAATGCCCCGAACCGTACATACCGTAGAGACCAGGACCGGCTTGCCATTCACCGTCTTTCCAGACATAGCAAATGTTTTCACCATAGAGCCAGTTGCCTTGATACACACGATTAGTGTATACCCCAGCACCAGCCTGCGCTTCACAGCGAGGCTTGCCTGACTTTTCCTCTTCCGTCATATGAAACGGCGAAAGAGAAGTTTCTGGCTCTGGCTCAACTGCGGGTGGCGGTGATGGCTGTACAAGTTCCTCCTCCTCCCGAGGAACGACCGGCTCAGACGGTTCAGGCTGAGACACGGACATCGGAACAGGGTTATCAAGCACCCAGTTACCGCAATTCCGCACCCAGTGGAGTTTCCTCCCTGTGGTGAGAACATACGTCCGAGCCAAGACAACTACCGAATCCTTGATCCAGGCAGTGACCACATTGTGCTTGAAGGATACTCGTCCCTTCTCACAAAATGCCACTGCTGGATAGTACTCTCCGGGCTGAAGGAATGTGTTTTGATGACTTTTTGACATCATCATCACACGGAGTTCCTCCTTCTCACTGTCCATAAGGCCAAGTTTTGCCCAAGCCTCTTCGCTTAGTGAGCTTTCAGACCTGCCACCACAATCCGTGAGTGGTGCACCACCGACACGTGTCCAACGGAACTCACCTGACTTCGCTCCCTTAACAGTTGTAACACTGCTACGGGTGACGATACCAAGCTCAATCCGCTGTCTGACAAAAATCTTCGCGCAGTCTTTCAGGTTATTCGCCCGACATACTGCCTTCCAATCCTTGCCAGCGATCTTGCTTAGCGTATCACCGGCTTTCACCGTGTACACCTCCGCCTGTACATTTGCCATTCCGAAGAATGTACACAGGACCATTACCACCATCAAGGTTGCAGTCATAAGTTTTTTCATGACCTTCTCCTTCTCTGGTTGGTTGAAAAATAGGTCACCGTGTGGCGACCCAACTTGAGCTTACTCACAGTAACCCTCCTTGTTGTTAAGAAACTGATAATCCAAAATAGACTATCTCGATTACTCTTGATTTTTCATCTCAAGAGCAAAACGAGATATCCCATTTATGAAAGAAAGGTATCAGAACGGAATTCTTCCTGTAAAAGACGAAAAGTAAAATTCAAGAAAAATCCAAAAAGCAAAGACGCAAGAACAATAAAAGAAAGTTTCGTAGCGGATGGGTTGGCCTCAATGATCGGACCGGACAACAATCGAACACTGACTTTATCGCCACCATTACCAAACAATGTACCACTTTTCTCGCTGAGTACGGTACTCACTGCTTGAGAAATTTTTGATACTTCACGCTCGCTCTCGCCAGATACGGCCACAGTTATAAATCCAAGCTCTGGATTTTTTTTCACTTCCAGCATTTTGGACCATTTCTCAAGACGATTCTTCTTATCACGTGGGAGAAAATTTGCATCAACACTTCCTGTATCAACCAGAGCATTGATGAAACTCTCACTATACAGAATCTCGCTCAACACACGACTCCTATATTCAGCCGATCGTGTCGCTGTGTAATAATCTTGCCCTTCTTGTATAGACAAAATCATAAAATCGGCATTCGCTCTGTATGGTGCTTGCAAAGTGAAAGCTCCTACAATACCGATAATAGCAACAACAACACCAAAGAACAAACCACGAGATAAGCTCTCCTTGGCGACGCTCCAGAATCCTTTTTTTTGAGAGAAATTCATATACAATGAAATATGGTTTTATCAACTATTAACACGCCACTGTACCAAAAAAAGAGAGAAATGTCAAGTGGTAAAAACAAATAAACCCTTAAATAAAGGGTTTATTTATCTCTTGTACTTCTTCTATTTCCCAAACATTATCATTTTATGAAAGAAATCCACCGATTTTCTGAAAAATGTGAAAATTGGAGAAATCACGCACGGTAATGAAGAGCATCAGAAGCAAGAGGAGGATGAATCCGATTTGATGAATCATTCCTTCTGTCCTCCGGCTGACAGGAGAACCCTTCAATTTTTCAATAAGAACAAACAATATTCGTCCGCCATCGAGAGCAGGAATCGGAAGGATATTGATGATGCCGAGATTGATGGAGAGAAGTGCCGCGAACTGGAGGAGATAAGCGATGCCGAGATCACTCATCTGCTTGGTCAGGATGACAATGCCCACCGGTCCGGTGACATCGACAGGAGCGCCTGCCTTCTCTCCGAAAAGTCCGGCAATCATCTTCCCGAAAGCATGGAGAATGGCGAGAGTGATATTGTATGTCGCTTCGGCACCATAATAGATCGCCGAGTACCACGGATAGGAAACGATGGCTGTTTCAGAAAAAGAAATACCTAGACTCCCTTCGGTCAGAGGATACTCTGTGCGCGGTGTTCCTGAAAACGTCATCTCTTTGCCGAGACGATCTATTTTCATCTCAAGATTCTGTCCTTTATGAGCGAGGATGATATCCGTCACTTGTTTGAGTGAAGTAATTTTCTCCCCGGCTATCGAGAGCACTTCATCTCCCAATTGAAGGCCCATCGTTTCTGCCGGAGTCCCCTTCTTCACTTCAAGAATCTGAATTTTAGCGTTCGGATACTGTGCCCGCTGTTCCGGATCGATCGGTTGTGGCAATCCCAGAGTAAACACAATCGAAATGAGTACCCATGCCAAAACAAAATTCATAAACACCCCAGCCCCGAGTACCTTCACACGGATCCAGGCTGATTTCCCGCCAAAACTATCCGACTCCTGATTCTGACCATCCTCACCTTTGATCTTTACAAAACCACCAAGAGGTAACCAATTGAAAGAATACACTGTCTTCGAACTCTTGGCTTCTTTGCTTCCCCAGATAATCTTGTAACGCCCCGTAGCGTCATCTTTCACTACACCAAATATCCGCGGCGGAAAACCGAAACCAAACTCATCCACCTTGATGCCATTCCGACGAGCTACCAAAAAATGCCCCAATTCGTGAACGAGGACAAGTAATCCAAGAAGAACTAAAAAAATAAGAACTGTCAACATAGTATTTTAGAGGATAAGAGATAATGGATAAAAGATAAATGAAAACCAGTCATTGCATCATGCATCTTCTTCTATACGGTGAGTATCTCGGTTTCTTTCTTCTCGCGTATTATTTCAAGCTTTTTATTATATTCGTCCACTACTTTCTGCAGTTCATCCTTGCCTTGAAATTTGTCATCTTCTGAAATCTCACCAGCGTGCTCCTTCTCCTGGATATCTTTCCAGAGGACTTCTCGAACCGTACGGATAGCGATACGACCCTCTTCAGCCTTGCTATTGAGAGTCTTCACCAGATCATGACGACGGTCTTCTGTGAGTGCTGGGAGTGTGATCCGCAAAGCCAAACCATCATTCCCGGGATTCAAACCCAGATCAGATTCACGGAGAGCCGCTTCAATCGAGACGAGACTCCCCTTGTCCCATGGCTGAATGAGAATCTGTCGTGCTTCCGGTATCATAATATTAGCTATCTGTCGAAGTGGCGTTTTGGTACCGTAATAATCCACCATCAATCCCTCTACCAACCCCGGATTCGCTCTCCCTGTCCGAATCTTCGCCGCTTCAGAAGCGAAATGCTCTACGACATTCTCGAAACTCGGTATCTTTTCAGCAATCAATGCTTTCATCATATATTTGCAACTAATGATATTACGAGGGGAAATTATTTGAGTTATTTGGAAGCCTTGCTTCCAAACATTCTATTTGAAATTCCTCAATCCGATGAACAGGTACTTCGGATCGAATGGATCATAGGTGATGAACGATACCCCACGATCGACATTCAGTCCCGTCGTCATCCATGTGACTCCACCATCAATCGATTTATAGAACGCTTTCCCTGCGACAAATACTATCTCCTCCGAGTCTTGCGGATTGACGGCTATCGAACGGATAGGGAATGCCTTCGCGCTTTCAATGATGTTTATCTCCTCCCAATATTTCCCGAAGTCCGTACTGCGAAAAAGCCCGACGTTCGTTCCTGCATAGAGGACACCTGACTGAGTCGGATCGCTTGCGATAGACACTATGCCTCGAGGCATCTCATTCTCCTGATTCCGTTTACTCAGATTGGTCACTTGATTTCGAATACTATCTCCTTCACTCCTATTTCCTTTGGAAGATACCCGAGATGCTCTATCTTGGAGATCGGCCATCTCTTTCTGTTTCTCCACTTCCCAATCGATCCATTGCACCCCACCATCCGAAGAATAGTATACCTTCTGACCAAATACGAGCAGATACGTCACAAGGCTCTTCGTAGAATCGAAAGCGATATCCGATACGGTACCATTGATTTCATTACCGACATTCGCCCAAGTCTCTCCGCTATCAACACTCTTCACAACTGTCCCTGCAGCCGTCCCTGCGAAAATGATATTCCTTTCTCGAAAATGTTGTGAAAGTGCCGTAATGGGTATCTTCTGCCCTGGTTCCGTATACACATCCCTCCAAGTCGTGCCCCCATCATCAGTACGGAATATCTTTCCCCACTCGCCTACCATACCGGAGGCGAACATACGATTATCCGGATCGTTCTTGTCAAGGATAAAACTGTAAATCCGCTTCGGAGGGAAAGCAATCGGCGTCCATTGATCACCTCCGTTTTCTGTTTTGAAAATTCCGCTATCAACCGTGCCGACATATATCATCCCTGATTTTTGTGGATGATACGCAATAGAAAGGATGTCTGCTTTGGTGATACTTGACTTCGCATCAACCTGTGACTTCACCATAAACGTTTTCCCGCTATCTTCAGTTTTCCAAAGACTGCCTGACACTGATTTGATTGCGAAAGCACTTATTTCTGAAGATGTCGCACTGTTCTCATTGCCAGTCAATGATACGGGAACACCCCCCAAAGAACAACCGGAAAGGAGAAGAGAACCAACCACCACCCCAAGAAATTGTTTTTTCATAGTATATATAAAGCCATAACTTTCTTCTATTGTATCATATTTTCCTGAAAACGTATTCTATCGAAAAATAGTTGACTATTTATAGGAAATTCTCTAGAATGAACACTATTGTGATATAAAAAGAGAAATTGTCCGTTCTGTAAGAGATGAAAATTCGGGTGCGTAGCTCAGTCGGTAGAGCAGTGGCCTTTTAAGCCAACGGTCGAGGGTTCGATTCCCCCCGCACCCACCCATAAGGAATCGAAGGGCGTGAGTAGAATGTGAGCAAGCGAGCATTCTGTGTGTAGCGCCCCGGCTCTGAGTCGGAGCGAGGAGGATTCCCCCCGCACCCACCATAAAAAACAAAAGGCTCTCAATCGAGAGTCTTTTTCGGTTCACTGTTCATTGCTGATTGTTAACTGTTATTTGTTCTTCACTCCTATCAGATCCTTGCCCACGAATGGACGGAGTACTTCCGGTACGACCACGCTCCCATCGGCTTGCTGATAATTCTCGAGAATAGCGATGAGAACACGCGGACTTGGGAGAGCTGTGTTGTTGAGCATATACGCATATTTCTTCTCACCTGTCTTGGCGTCTTTGTACTTCACATTGAGACGACGTGACTGCCAATCGAGGAAATTTGAGGATGATCCTGTTTCGCCATACCGGTTCATCCCTGGCATCCACGCTTCCAGATCAAACGCCCGATATTTACCTGCGCTCATATCACCGCTACAGATCTGCAATTTCCGATATGGCAGACCGAGCTCGCGATGCATCTCTTCTGAAAGAGCAAGCATATCATCTTGAATTGTATTCACGGATTCGATGTCGGCAGTGGTGATGACGACTTGTTCCACTTTCATAAATTCGTGCACACGATATATTCCTTTGGTATCTTTTCCATAGGAACCGATCTCACTACGATAACACTGGCTGAAACCGGCAAACTTCAAAGGCAGATCCTTCTCTTCGAGTACTTCTCCTGAATAGTACGCGAGGAGAGACGGTTCGGATGTACCGACCAGAAATTTCTCTTCTTTCGCAGGGCTGCCATCCGCTTCTTTATCTGAAGTAGCCACCTGATAGATTTCATCGATATTCCCATCATATTCCAGGCCTTTGAAATATCCACTGCCAAAAAGAGGAAAGCCTTTGACAAGGGTCGGCGGAATCATCGGGGTATATCCTTTAGCTACTAATTTTTGTATAGCATAGAGCATCAATCCCATTACGAGGAGTGTTCCTTCATTCTTCAGATAATATCCGCGATAGCCGGAGACCTTCGTTCCTCGTTCCAGATCCAGGATGTCGAGTATCTTCCCAAGTTCAATATGCGTCCGCGGAGGAAATGCGAATGTCGGCACTGCCCCGGAATTGGATACTTCAACATTTTCCGCATCGCTCGTACCGAGAGGCGTATCAGACGAAACGATATTTGGTACATTGGCCATCAAGACATCAAATTCATTCTGTATCACGTCGAGAAATGGCTCTTTCTCATCAAGCTTTATCTTGATTTCTTTTCCTTTGGCAATGATTTCTACCCGTTCTTCTTCCGTCTCGGCTTGATGTATCAGATCATTGATATCATTTTTCAGGGATTTCAGCTCTTCAATTTCCTGAAGAATGACACGTCGCTCTTCATCTTTTTTCAGAAGCGCCTCAAGATTCAAGGCTATATTCTTGTTCTTGATAGCCTGAGCTACGACGTCTTTGTTGTCTCGGATGAATTGGATGTCTAACATAAAAGTGACTTCTTTAAATTTTTTGAATTGTGTGGATGATGCTGGATTCCCCTCCCAAGGCGGGCAGGGAACCACTGACTAGTGGTCGCACCTGGATTCGAACCAGGGACCTTTCGAATGTGAATCGAACGCTCTAACCAACTGAGCTATGCGACCTTCTCTACCCTTCTGATAATACTTCCAAACAAACGAGCTGTGAATGCAATGCTCCCCGCCCGACTGAACGATTCAGTCGTTCGGGCGGGTAACCCCTGTCCGCCTCTGGAGGGAACTGACTAATCACCCTATCCTCCTTACTCTTTCGCTCGGACTGGTGGGAAAATGACCGTCTCTCGAACGGAACGATTCATCAGAATGGCAAACAGACGTTCACTCAGACCAAATCCGCACGCTGGGGGCATACCGTATTCGAGTGCTTGCAAGAAATCTTCATCAAGCATCATCCCTTCAGCATCTCCTGCTTCGCGGAGTTTCATCTGTTCTTCAAACCGCTTACGTTGATCGATCGGATCATTCAATTCCGCGAACCCATTCCCGAGTTCACTCTTCCCTGCAACCGGCTGAAAACGCAGTGTCTTACGAGGATTCTTCGGATCGATTTTGGCAAGCGGAGAAACTTCTATCGGATGACCAATCAGGAAACAGGGTTGAATCAACTTCTGACGCACTGTTTTCTTGTAAAGTGTATCAATCATACGACCCTTGCCATAATTCTTTTCATATTTGATACCGAGTTCATCCGCTTTTTTTTTCAATTCCAAAACACTGATATCGGAAGACAGATCGATGCCCGTTTCTTTCTCGAATTCGGTGAAATAATCCACTCGCGAAAATGGCTTGCTCCAATCGATGGTATTTTCCTCATACTGCGACTGCATCGTATCACCGAGAACTGCACGGGCGACATCCTTGAACAATTTTTCTGTCAGTGCCATACCCTGCTCCATATTCATATACGCGGCATAGAACTCGATATGATCGAATTCCTGCAAGTGTTCCCGATCGATGCCTTCATTGCGGAAAACACGTCCGATTTCGAACACACGCTCATAGCCACCGACGAGCAAACGCTTGAGAGGGAGTTCTAACGAAATACGCAGATAAAAATCCTGATCTAGCGCATTGTGATGCGTCACAAACGGCTCAGCTTCCGCTCCCCCAGGAGTATGTTCAAGCACCGGTGTCTGCACCTCGAGAAAATGTTCCCCTGAAAGCGTTGTGCGTATCGTCTGCCAAAAAAGATTCTTCTTTATGAAAAGTTCCCGTGTCTCCGGATTGAGGAGGAGATCGAGGTACCGACGACGAAGGAGTTTTTCTTCATCTTTCAGTCCATAAAATTCTGTCGGTATCGGTCGGAGAGATTTCGAAAGCATCTGCCACTTTTCGACACGCACGCTTTTTTCATCCTGTTTCGTCAAAAACACCGAACCCGTCAGAGAAAGGAAATCACCAAGATCAACCGTTTCCTTGAACAGGAAGAATGCTTCCTCGCCCAATGTTTCCAAAGAGAAAAATCCCTGAATCTTCCCTGTCCCATCTTCGAGATGACAAAAGGCGATCTTGCCCATCACACGGAGCGACCGGACGCGACCAACAATGGATACTCTTCCATCAGTACCATTCAAGCGATCGAACTGATCGAGTACATCTTTATTCGTGTGCGTTCGAAGAGATGATTCCGGATATGCCGTACCGAATGCCGTTGTCAGCTTGGCAAGCTTGTCTTTTTTCGTCACAACAATATCCTCACGCATAAAAACGCATCCATTAAAAACATTCACATTACAAAGACATTATACCCTATGCAAAGGAAAATACAAGAAAAAAAGAAAATCCCGAGCTTTCACCCGGGATGATCACAAAAGAGTACCGCATTGTCAAACGTTACGCAATTGAGACAATCTTATATTTGATGACACCGGCGGGAACATTCACTTCTACTGTGTCACCCTTGCCTTTGCCGATAAATTCTTTTCCGAGCGGAGACTCATTGGAAATCTTGCCCGAAGCCGGATCCACTTCATTGGAACCGACAATCTCAAATTGGAGATCCTTATTGTTCACCTTGACCACGAGTTTCGAACCGATACTGATCGTCGAAGAACTTTTCTGTCGAGTAGCGACAACAGAATCTTTCAACATATCTTCAAGTTCTGCGATGCGGGATTCATTCTCGTTCTGATGATGTTTGGCTTCGCTGTATTCCGCATTTTCAGAAAGATCGCCTTGCTCTTTCGCTTCCTTGATAGCAAAAGCGATTTCATGACGAATTTTCATCCTGCGTTCATCCAACTCGGCATTCAATTTTTTCAAACCCTCCTCGGTAAAAATTCTCGACATGGTATTACATTCATTTTATTTATCAAACAAAATCTTCTTTCCTAAGGGAGAGAAGATACTACAAAGTTCATCCATAGTACCAAAAATGGAACAAATGTCAATACCCTCTGCCTCTTCAAAGAATAATGCTCATTTCAGCCATTTAAACGGTGTAATCACTGATCAATTCCCTCTCCTCTATTCATCATTTTTGAGAAATATCCGCTTGAGAGAAATACCAATCATAAACATCCCGCGTGACAGGCACCGCATTGTATCCTTCTACTCCCTGCCCTTCTACGAGGACGATCATAGCCAAACTGGGGTTCTCAAAAGGTGCGAAAGAAACGAACCAACCGTGCGTCTTGTTGTTATTGCCGAATTGCGCCGTACCTGTTTTTCCAGCGACTGCTACCGAAAGGGTTTTCAAAGATTGCGCTGTCCCTTCTGTCACTGTCTCTCTCATCCCTTCGCGTACGATACGGAGAATATCTTCACTGATGAAATCCTTCCTCAGAATTTCCGCGGGAACCTTCGTCACCACTCCGCTTGCAGAACGTATTTGAGAAACAACCTTCGGCACATACAGCGTACCTCTATTGGCGATAGCCGAAACGGAATTGAGTATCTGGAGCGGTGTCGCTGTCACGAATCCTTGCCCGATGGCCGCATGATAATCATCGCCGATATACCAACGCTCTCCGATGATCTCTTTCTTCCACTGTGGATCTGGGATAAAACCATCAGCTTCTCCCGGCATATCGATATTCGTCTTGCTTCCATACCCGAAAAGATTCTCATATTTCTTCATACGCTCCATACCGAGTCCCGTGATACCGCCATAACCGCCACCGACTGTATAAAAGAAAATGTCATTGCTCTGTGCGATCGCTTGACGGATAGTGCTCGGCTCGTGAATCGTCCAATCGCGAAAACTGAAATTGCCGATCCGAAGCACACCACCAGAACCATTGATGATGGTAGAGGGAGTGATGACACCCTCTGCAAGTGCTGCACAAGCGAGAACCGGTTTGATCGTCGATCCCGGAGGATATTCACCAGAGATGGCACGATTGAAAAGAGGAAGCGACGGATCATCGATGAGAGATTGATACTCCTTCGAGGAAATTCCTGTGGCAAAAAGATTGTTATCAAAGCTCGGCAGACTGACTATGGCGCGTACGGCTCCATTCCTCGGATCTATCGCTATCGCTGCCGCTTGCTTCAGATTCTCTTTCTCCAGAAGTGTTTGCAAACTATCGGAAATCTTTTTTTGCAGATCGGCATCGATATTGAGTATCAGATCACTCCCAGGGACAGGGACTACAATACCGAGCTCTTTCTTCACATGCCCCAAAGAATCCACTTCTGCTTGTTGGAAACCATGTGTCCCTCGGAGCGATGATTCATAGCTTTTCTCTATTCCCTGTTTGCCGATGGAATCAGTCAACAGGTACTCCGGATGCGAAACAAGTTCCTCCTTGCGAATTTTCCCTTCATACCCGAGAAGATGAGAAAATATGAGGCTATCCGTATAATGACGCTGTGTCGTCTTGTAGAGACTCACTCCCGGTAACTCTCGACTTCTGCTCAAAAAGAGAAGCGTTTCTTCTTGGCTCACCTGCGCCTTGAGGAGGATGGGCTGGAGCGAACGCTGATCCATCTTCTGGAAAATCTCATCGAGTACTCCCCCGTCCAATGAAAAAGTAGAGATGAGAAGGCGTGCTATTTCATCTTGCTTTTCTTTCTCTTTCGGAATGTCGATCGGCACGATAATCGCATCCATACTCGGTGTATTGGACACCAGTTGTTTGCCAAAGCGATCATAGATGATACCGCGCGGAGCCGGAATAACGATGGCACGGAGACTGTTCCGTTCAGCTATTTCCTGATATTCTGCTCCCTTGAAAATATTCAGATAGATGACACGTGAGAAAAGTATGCAGAATATCCCAATCATAAACCACCAGAAGAGGTTCGTGAAGAAACGATTGAGTGGCCACTCAATCTTGTCAGCACCATTTTCGGTCATCGTCAACACGGCATCATCGATTTCCATACCGCGTCGCTCCAACTTGTATTTATTTTTCTTGACAAAAAGTGGCATCGCAAGTGGTGTTCAGGTAAATTATTTCATCTGGAGAGTCTCTCCTTGGACGATAAAGTCCATATACTTCTCAAACCATCTGATGAGGAAGTACACACAAATGAAGAGCGGAATACAAAGAAGCATCGAGAAAAAAACATCTCGGAAAGGTACAAGAAAGGAAAGCGTGGCGACTATCTCCTTGGTCCACAGGAATGGATTTCCTTGAGAGAAAATGAATTCAAAAAACGTAAATCCCAAAACACCGAGAGAGGAAAGCAAGGCATACAGAGCCATATTGATACCGCGGTATTCGAGCAGGAGCCGACGAGAAAGAAAACTCATCATATAGACGAGGAGTACGGCGTACAAGGTAAGTATCCCCTGTGATTCAGGGGAAACGATATCGAAAAAAGCTGTGAGCGGGATGGTCATAAAGAGTACGCGCGGAAAACTGACAAGAAGCGCCCACGCTACGATCGAGTCAATAAGAACGATCGGAGCAGAAATCCATGGGAACAGAATATCGAGGAAAGAAAATTCGAAAAAAACGAGCACAAAAATAAAAAGTAGCCGCAAAAAAAATATTTTCATATCTAAAGGGTGTTTTGTATGACGAAGACATAACGGATACGATCGAACCGTACCGGAGAGACGATAGTCGCTTGTTGGAAAAGTCGATCACTCGATAAATGGATATTCTGCAAGGTTCCGATGAGCAACCCTTTTGGCACATCACCACCAAGCCCTGATGTCACGACCGAATCTCCGACTTTGAGCGTATCTGTCTGAAGCACCATATCGAAAAGAAGTCCCAGACCATATTCCCCTTTGACGATTCCGGTCGCTTCCGTATCAAGAGCCGTACCACTTATAAGACTCTCTGGATTGGAAAGAAGCATCACCCGAGCCGTCGTGGGAAAGACTTCTGCTATTTTCCCGATGAGTACACCCTTGTCCACGATCACTGACATCCCCTTCTTCACCCCCCCAAATGATCCCTGATTGATAGAAATCCAATTCCCCAGACCGGATACATCCCGACCGATAATAGCAGCCGATGTGAGCGTGAAAGCATCCCTCGGCAATAAGCCTATCTCTCTCCGGAGTTCCTCATTCTCCCTGCTCACATCGAAAAACCGAGCGTTTTCGACGAGCAAACGCAACCGTTCTTTCTCCAATCGCTCATTGTCACTCTTGATTTCACCGATAGATGTGAAGAAGTGGTAGATATCGCTCAATTCAAACGCCACCACGGAGAAAATTTTCTGAAACGGAGACGTCACCGTCATCACAACCGTACGTACAGGCGCGAGTATCCATACCGGACCGAACGAGAGAACGATCCACAACACGAAAAAAACGATAAGCGCTCGGAAAAATTTTGTCTGGATGAATTTTCTTCGCACAGCCATAAATGGAACAATCTAATGAATTATCCAAGCGGTCTGTTGATTTCTTCTCCGATGAGGACTTCTTTCAAGTGTTCCATATCATCAAGAACGATACCGGTACCACGGACGACAGCCGTGAGAGGATCCTCCATCAAACGGACAGGGATACTCGTCTGATTGGCGATCAATTTATCCAAACCTCTAATAAGACTTCCTCCTCCAGCCAGGATGATGCCTCTGTGCATAATATCTGCCAAAAGTTCCGGCGGAGTTTCTTCCACGATCGTTTTGACACTATTGACGATGATACGTGTCGATCGCGAGAGTGCTTCACGGATATGTTCATCCGTGACGATGACTTCTTTGGGTAGACCAGAAACGAGATCACGTCCACGCAAAGGAAATGTCAATCGTTCGCGCTGAGGATACGCGCTTCCAATGGCGATTTTCGCTTCTTCAGCTGTCCGCTCACCGATCGAAATATTGAATTCATCACGACTATATCTGACGATGTCTTCATTCATCTCATCCCCTGCTATACGCAGACTCCGTGAAAGGACGACACCTCCCAATGAGATGACAGCAATTTCCGTTGTACCACCGCCGATATCCACAACCATATTGCCCGTCGCATCGATGACCGGCAATCGCGCACCGATAGCAGCCGCCATCGGTTCATCGATGAGGAACACCTGACGCGCACCGGCGTTGAGCGTCGCTTCGATCACCGCGCGCTTCTCCACTTCGGTAACACCGGACGGGATACCGATCAACACCCGCGGACGACGAAGGAAAGAAAAATTATCTTTGGTTACTTTGTTGATGAAATAACGGAGCATCTGCTGTGTCACTTCGAAATCGCTCACCACGCCATCGACGAGCGGTCGTGTCGCTATGATATGGCCGGGAGTCTTGCCGACCATTTTTTTGGCCTCGCGTCCGATAGCCAAAATCTGACCTGTCCGTTGATTGACGGCCACGACAGAAGGCTCATTGATGACGATGCCTTTGCCACGTACGTAGACGAGGATGTTGGCCGTACCGAGATCGATACCGATATCTTGGGTCAAATTCCCGAAAAACCGCCCAATGATGCCTTTTTGAAGACTTTTAACAAAACGCTCAAATTGTGACATAGGAGAAAAAACAAACAAAAAACAGGACATCCTTCATTTTATCCTATTTCTTCGAAATACTCCAGTACAAAGAATACATTAAGAATCCTTATTTCTTATCTTCAGTAACGATACGCAGGCCAAGTTCAGCGATTTGTTTCGTGAATCCTGAAGAAGGAGCATTCATCATCAGATCACGCCCTTCACCTGTCTTCGGAAAAGCGATCACCTCACGGATATTCGGCTCATTCTGAAGCAACATAACGATACGATCGATACCGGGGGCGAACCCTCCGTGAGGAGGAGCACCGAATGTGAAAGCTTCGAGCATATGCCCGAACTTTTCTTTCTGTTCCTCTTCGGAAATATTGAGCAATTTGAAAACTTGTTTTTGTATCTCTTCTTTATGAATACGGATACTACCCGAACTCAATTCATACCCATTGAGCACGAGATCATACGAATTCGCTCGGATGTTAAACAGATCTTCTCCTCGCATAAATTTCTCGACATCTTCTTCTTTGATAGAACAAAATGGATGATGCGCAGCCTGAATAGTATCATCATCCATCTTCTCAAACATCGGAAAATCCACCACCCACGCAAAAGCCAGTTCATTCGGATCGTTCTTGTCTTTCCGCATATCCGGTTTATCACTGCCGTATTTTTCCATCGACTCTTTGTAGGTGATGCGTGGAAACGGTGTCTGTGAGATCTGCTTGTCCGGAAACAATTTTTGTACCATTTCAAGAAACATTTTCTCGGTGAACTGCAATATATCTTCCTGCACCACAAAAGACATCTCATAATCGAGCTGTGTGAATTCCGGTTGACGATCCCCTCGCAAATCCTCATCACGCATACAACGGGCAATCTGAAAATATTTTTCAAATCCAGCCACCATACACAACTGTTTGTATTGCTGTGGCGATTGTGGCAATGCGTAAAACTTTCCTTTCTCTAGGCGAGACGGCACGAGATATTCCCGTGATCCCTCCGGCGTACCCTTCATCAGCATCGGCGTTTCAATCTCTACGAAATTCTCACGATGCATATACTCACGAAAGAACGTAATCACCTTGTCTCTCGTGCGTATATTCTTCTGCATACGCGTGCGACGCAAATCGAGGTAGCGATATTTAAGACGGAGTTCTTCACCGATCTCTTTGCCATCGGAAGAAATATCAAATGGTGGTGTTTGCGCTTCATTCAAAACCGTGATGGCAAGCACTTCTATTTCGATAGCGCCGTTTGGTTGCTCAGTATTGATGAGTTTTTCCGGACGAAGGTTCACATTACCCATCACCTCTACCACCCACTCGGAACGGAGAGACTGTGCGACCGCTGTGGCCTCAGGATGGTTCGGGAGTACCACCATCTGCACTTTACCACTCATATCACGCAAATCGAGAAATACGAGCTTACCATGATCCCGTCTCACGTCTATCCAGCCGGCAAGTTTCACCGCCTCACCGATGTGTTTCGGCGTTTCGGATATCAGAATGCGTTTCAATTCTTTCGATGCTTCCATATTTGTAGTAACAATGGCTTAGATACTCACCCAGCATAGCAAAAAGGCTCTCCAAAAACAAGTTTGAGTATCTTTCTACTCGATAAACCCATCCGTTTGTTGTTGCCAGAAGCTGGCGTATTGCCCTTGCTTGGCAAGAAGTTCTTTGTGTGAGCCGTGTTCTACGATAGTCCCATCTTCGATAACGACAATTCTATCCATCTTCTGCACCGTGCTCAAACGATGCGCTACCACGAGCGTCGTCTTGTTCTTCATTAGTAAATCGAGGGCTTCACGAATAGACCGTTCACTCTCTGAATCAAGGGCGCTCGTCGCCTCATCAAGCACGAGAATCGGAGCATTTTTCAAAATTGCTCAGGCGATGGCGACACGCTGACGTTCACCACCGGAGAGTTTCACTCCACGTTCCCCAACGAGAGTGTCATATTTGAGAGGTGTCCGTATAATAAAATCATGAGCGCGTGCTTGTTTCGCCACGGCAATGATTTCTTCTTCTGTCGCCAACGGATTCCCATAAGCGATGTTTTCTCGCAGTGTTCGATGAAAGAGCCCTGGTTCCTGAGGAACATAAGAGATATTGGAACGTAAATCGTCTTGAGTGATTTCCCTGATATCCTGACCATCTATGGAGATCGTACCACCGGTCACATCCATAAAACGCAAAAGAAGCTTGGCGATAGTGGTTTTGCCAGCGCCTGAATGTCCGACAATACCGATTTTTTCCCCAGGTTTGATGAACATCGAAAAATTTCGAAAGACAGCATCTCCCTTGTTATATAAGAAATCGACATTTTCAACTGGACACAGGACGCTCTTGAAAAGGGGTATTCGTGGCAGGAAATAGCCGATAATGCAGTTCAACAGGGAATAGGAACAGAAACAGGAAGTTATCTGGACCAGTTATTGAATAACGCTAATAAACAAAATCAATTTGCACGATAATGGCTCTTATACCGATTGACCAGTATAAAAATACTGCACCAAAACAACAAACATTCGGAAGATTAAAACCACTCGTAGCCAAACCAGCTCGGATAGTTAAGTCTGTTCAAAGACCAGATATAAAACAAAGTACTAACTACCTCAACGCTGTTTCTAACGCTGATAAGTATAAGCAAGAAGCGCAGAAGGCAAACTCGTTTCGTGGGATGGCTAAAAACACCGTTATAGGGATTCCTCAAGCAGTCAGAGATATTAAAAGCCAACCATTAGGAGATACACTTCGTTCTGCTAGAGCTGGAGTATACGAGGGTGGATTAAAACCTTTCCTGAAAGCTAGTACCTACATTCAGCCTTCGATGTATCAGAATAACAATGGGAAAATGTCCCGTGAGCTTCTTGATGCTATCGGGAATAAAATAGCCCTTAAAAATCAGAATGCTATCCAAGAAGGTGTAAGAGGAGGATTTAAGTTCGCTGGGGCTGTTGCTCCTTATGAAGCTGGCGCTGGACTGGCTAATGTAGCTATCAAATCAAAAAACCTCGCTGGATTAGCGGGGTATGTCGGTGGTGGGCAGTTAGCCTATGAGGGAGAGAATAATGTGAAAGATAGAGGCAAACAAGCTCTGATGGATTCTCTTTTGTTTGGTCTGACGAAGGTTGCTAGTAAAGGTTTGGGTAAATTAAAAACAGCCGGTGAGGCTGCTCCCTATGTTGTCCCTAGCAATCGTGCATCCAATCGCACTGGCTTGGAGCCCCTTCCTCCCAAATCATTTGTACCGGTGTCGTTAGCCAGCGAAGGAAGTAACCAAGTATCAAAAAAAATAGAACTGCCAAAAGCAATCCCAGAAGTCCAGCTTTCCAGTCGTTCCCGTCAAGTGTCTTTGAGTCCCACGCAAGAAGTTTCTTCATATACTCAAGGTATACAACAGTTACCTCCTAAAGTCAACCTGAGTAAAAAACAAAGAGGTTTTGCACAAACAGTTTCACAAAGCTCTCTGACTGACCCTAGAGTAAAAAAACTTCTCCAAGACGCTACTTACACTCCTCGGCCGAACGATGCACTCGCAAGTCACGCTTCTATACTGGTAAAAACTGATATAAACAAAGCTACTGATATCGCTCTAAAAGGACACGATAACCTTTCTGTAGCAACTGCGTCTGAACTTATTAAACACTATCAGAATGTCGGAAACTTTAACGCAGCTGCGAATGTAGCTAAAGAAGTTGCTACTAAACTCACTGAAGCCGGAAGAACCGTCCAGGCTGCTTCTCTGTACAATAAACTCACGCCTGAAGGTCTGACGCGTTACGCTCAAAACGAACTTGGAAAAGAAGGACTCACTTTGACAGGAGAACAGGCACAACTTCTTCACCAACTGGCTACAGAGGCTAATAATATGACTGGAGAGGCGAAAGTAGTCGCTACGACTAAAATGCTTCAAAAGGTTCACGAGTTTATCCCTTCAAAGTTTATTGATCAACTCATAACTACGTGGAAAGCTGGACTCCTTACGAATCCTACGACTCATATTGCAAACGTCACAGGGAATACCACGATGATTGCTCTTGAGACAGCCAAAGATTACCCAGCCGTTTTACTAGATAAGTTTGCATCTGTTTTTACAGGCAAAAGAACTAAAGCCCTTCCTAGTGGTGGAGCGGTGAGAATTGGTGCTAATGATAGTGGCGCGTATGGGTATATTCCCCCAAGTGGTTGCAAAGTGCGTATCCCTAATGTTCTGATGATGAGTTGTGCTTCTGGAACAGACGCTCTAAATTCCGTTCCTCACGCTACTGTTACTTCAAGACCAGAGTTTAGCGTAACTTCTGCTGGAAACATTGATATACAAGGTTGTCTTTCAACTTGGTATTTTTACTTTGCACAGCCATATTCGGTTATTCTTAAGAATACTGCTATTGTAGATAATTTTTCTATTTCAGAGTGTGCTACTGCTTTTGAGCTTGAGGAGTTTCATACTGGTAACTACTTAAACACCGATATAAATAACGCTACTTTTACCTCAAACCTTGCTGGTGGAACGGCTACAAAGTGTAAATGGGGCAGATGTGGAGCAAGAGCAAGTGCTGATTATGTGGTGTATATATCTTTCTGTAAAGACATTACTTTTACTGATTGTTATTTTGAGGGGAGGATATTTAGAACCGCTACGAACTCTTATTGTGCTTATACTGTTTACTCATATAATATCAAGTTTATTAGACCTATTGTTGTAGGAGGTGCGTTATATATTGTTGCTTCCGATAATTGTTATGCTGAAGACCTTATTTATGCTGATAGCTACCATACTACTTCAAGTGCAACTACCCCTCCTGCTGGTGTAACTATATTTGGTACCGGAACATTTGATTGTGTCTTAAAAGGAGGTGATTGGTGGGCTGGAATAGATAATATGCACGTTGGCACGGCATTTTTCTATACCGTCAATACAACAAAAGCAAGATGGTATAGTTGTGGGACTCCTGCTAATCCCATAAACGGTGGAACAGTCAATAAAATGCTTTACGCCTATAATAGTGCAGGAAACAATATTGATGTAGAGCTCAAAAGAATTTACTTTACCAATATCGGGACAATGTTTGCTACTGGGGTAAATTCATCGTCTGGAGAATTATTCGAAAATTGTAGTGGTAATTACACTACACACACAAATTTTGAGTCATTAAATGTTTTGACTAAAGGGTTAGCTGTAACTGCTGCCGATACAGGTTTTACTTCAGTATATGGAACTATTTTTTATAACATTTTTACTTCTGCTATTGCCGGCAGAGTGGGACTTACCTTTAATGAGGAAACAGCTACTTATGCTCCGTATGTGAATAAAACAGGGCTTACTGGTGTTTCAGGGTTTAGCTCAACAGGACTTTTATATCTTTATAACCTAAATGATGTCATTGAATACGAGTTCCCTTATTTTATAAAAGGTTACACTGCTTTTGCCGCTTCTAATGTGGTTAAAGGTGGGAGTGGAACGGCTAATTTAGCCGTTAAGTTCAAGATTGATATAAATGACGGTAATGGGTGGAGTAGCACTTGGGAAGACGCTACAAGTGCCAATATCACCAGTTATACCATTAACGAAGTTGACGGGTTTAAGCTCAAGTTTCAAATCACTTGCACGACAGCAGGAACGAATTACCTTAACGCTTTATACTTTACAATGGTAACTGATGCTACGGCACAGCTTGAACTCTATCCACTAGACACTTATACCTTATCTCTAACAGGATTACAGACTGGTACAAAGGTGGCTTTAGTAGGAACAGGGACAGAAACACTGATAGAGCTTTTAACTGAAAGTGGTGGTGGAGTTTCTTATACCTATCCCGATACAGATGTAGCAAGTGGGATTGATATTGCTATTTTAGCTCCTGGATACTTATACCAAAAAATAGAGGGTTATGCTTTGACTGCGAGTAACGCCTCAATTCCCATCGTGCAAAATGTTGATTATGGTTATGACAACACAACCTCGGCAACAGTTTCTTTTAATGGTGTTACTCATATAATTTCTTGTGATGCTTTAACTACTGCAATAGATGTAATTGAAGTTTACACAAAGTGGGTTAATTGGGCTTTAACATCTGATAACCTAAAATACAAGAATGCTTTTAATGAGCTTGGTGGTATAATACGATTGACGCTGTGGCTGGAACTTCTGTGCCTGTTTATACATTCTTAGTAAATAGCTGGAAAGTAACACCTGATGAAGCCAACCATACCCTATCAGTTACAGGTGGTATTTTACTTGTATCTGGTGGCGGAGACTCATTTAATAATACTGCAGGAGCTTATGTAGTAAGAATTAACTACCAACAACCAGTGCAAGCCATAACCGTAGCGACTGGTGGAGTAACGCCACCAACAGCTGTTGAGATAGCTGATGAAATAATGACAAGAGGACTTTTAGAAGAAGATAATTTTTTGGCACTTAAATAACTAACAGAATAGGTCGCTATGGAAAAATTAAAAAAAGAAATTATAGAGCATCTCGATACTTTTCCGCAAAGAAAATTTGAATTAGAAACAGCTCTCAATGAAATAAAAACGCTCACAAAACAACACATAGAATCGGAAACTCTTTACCGACAAAGAATGGATCCACTCGTTGTTTTTTGGGAGGATTCAACACGCTGGGGGAAAATAAGCAAACGTATTTTCGGTGGCATTGTTGGTTTTTTTCTGGGAATGGCTGTTATCGTTGGCACTATTATTGGGTTCAAGGAATGGATTAAAAAATAAAGAGGAGGTTCCAATACTTCCGCTTTGTTCTTTAGAGAGGTTGTTCTTTTACAAAGGAGGAAAAAATGTTCGAATGGTGGACGTGGTGGTGGATTTACTTCGATTGGCGTATACCCTACTCATCTAGGCCGGATGAAAAAGGTATCGTTATCTACGTGAACTTTAAGAGAAGGAGAGCGAAATGATTGTTTGCTGTGGACGTTGTGGAAATGTTATGTCGCTGAACGAAGATGACGAGCATACAATGTATCGTTGTCCCAATTGCGACACAGTAATGCCATCGTGGAGAGTCACACAACTTGCTGTCCGTCCAGTCGAAAGTGAGAAAGATTATCGGTACGGTGACCTTGTTCCGGACTGGCTCATTGACTAAAAAGGAGGTGATCCTATCTCGGTATTGGAGCTTCCGTTAAAGCTCCTACCTCCTATATAAGACTATCAGAGATGAACCTATCTCTGGTACATCTCTCTTCTTCACTTACGTTGACCGATTGGACATAGGTGGTGAAGAGAGGTTACCTGCTGACCTTATACAATAATGTGGCGCAAGATAAAGTTAATCGCTCATCTAAAGGTAAAAAAGGTTAAAATAAAGACCATATCATATTGTTGAAAGAAACAAATTGATATGGCACTAATTTTTTAATATAAGCGTAATGAATTACCCCGGAGCAGAGCTCCGAGGTATCAGTGATACTTACAGGTCTGCGAATAAATTAGGTTGTGAACGTTGTATTTGTTGATACTGCTTGCCTTGGTTCTTTACATAGTTTCTAATGACAGACTCGTT
>Ga0210044_10000578_pt1 | contig 55687 bp, 57 predicted proteins | sample CryGey13umfilter_2_FD_183959 | JGI IMG/M metagenome (GOLD analysis project Ga0210044, IMG submission 183959) | Groundwater microbial communities from aquifer in Utah, USA - Crystal Geyser 4/9/14 3 um filter (SPAdes) (version 2) | ecosystem: Environmental > Aquatic > Deep subsurface >...
CCAGATCAGCTACATCTTGAACCCTGTAGCGGGGGTGTCGACTTCACCGGAATCAGGTGCCGACTTCAATCGGAATGGGGTGCCGCGTTCCAGCGGAATCAGGTGTCACGTTCGACCGGAATACGCAATGAGCCGTCGGAAACCGATGGTACCGGCAGTTTTATCAAAAAAGCAGGCGGTGGACTCAGTTGGCTGCACGAGTGGTCATCCAGATTTTCGCATAGTGTCAATGTCGCATACAGCCTGGATAGATATACAGGTCTGGGTACCAACCGCCGTGATCAGGTCTATGAAACCGGCATGGGGATCAGCTATCAGATGTATGAGCAACTGCGACTGGGTTTGAATTATGGCTATAGCTACAGGCGTTCCAATGTCGCCAACGCCAGCTTCCATGCCAATCATTTCGGTTTTGATTTTGCCGGCTCGATGTGAACGGTTGCGGGCAGGCTCATGCATATCATCAGGTGCCGGGTTAAGAGCGTGACTGTGACTGTTATGGATTTTGCCCATCTTCCTGAATCAGCACAGGTTGTGTGTAGCAGACGATTTGAATGAAAACAGAATGAGGGTCCATATGCGCCATTGCTTTTTGTTAACTGCATTTATGCTTGTCTATCTGATGGTTACACCTGTGGTGGCGGGTAGCTCCCACTCCGGTCAATACCTGCTGGATGTTGGTGACAGGATTTCTATCAACGTTCTCGGTGAAGAGAGCCTTGCCATGAAGGTGACGCTTGATTCGACCGGTATGATCCGCTATCCGTTTCTGGGGCGTATACGGGTGGTCGGCAAAACGACTTCAGAGGTGGAATCAATGATCCGCAATGGACTTGCCGGCGACTATCTGGTTGATCCGCATGTGGAGGTGGTGATAGATGAGCGTCGTCCGTTCTTTATCAATGGAGAAGTGAACAAGCCGGGTGCCATTTCATATCAGGAGAACCTGACACTGCGCAAGGCCATTACGCTGGCATCCGGGTTGTCCGAGCTGGCTGATGATGACAGGATTTTTGTCATTCGTGCCGGAGACCCGAACAGGGTACAGCGAAAGCTTGCAATGGATGACCCGATCTATCCGGGCGATTCCATTACCGTTGAAACCAGTTATTTCTTTATTACCGGAGAAGTGAAATCCCGAGGCAAATATCCCTATCATACAGGGCTGACCTTTCGTATGGCTGTGACGCTTGCCGGCGGATTTGCCGAGCGGGCCGACAAGGATGATATCGAGGTGGTGAGGGTGGAAAATGGCAAGAGTCGGGAAATGTCTGTCAGGCTGGATGATCCGATTAAGCCCCGCGACGTCATCACAGTAAACCAGAGCTTTTTCTGACCATGGAGAGCAACTCTTTTCAGCACTTTAATGACAGTCAGGCAGGAACGGATGAAGGGCAGATCGATATTGCCAAATACCTCAAGCTGCTGAGGAAATACAAGTGGGGTATTATTACGCTTACCCTGCTGGGCACAATTCTGGGAGCCCTGATTGTCTATGCCAAAACACCGCTTTATCGGGCGACATGCCAGCTGGTTCTGGAGTCACAGATGCCCAAACTGCCGACAGTAGAGCAGATCCTTGGTCTGGCAGCACAGGATCAGGCCTATTTGCAGACGCAGTACCAGATTATTACTTCGCGTGGTCTTGCCGAGATAGTAGCTAAAAAATTAAACCTCTATGATCCTGACAAGGTCGATGCGGGTGTGCAGGATATTGTTGCACAGGCAAGCGACTCATCCATCATCGACTGGTTCAGGGATGCTTTCCCAGTCCTGCGTCAGCGCGGGCAGCATATCTCGCTGACAGCGGAGGAGAGAAGGGCGCAAGCGGCATATGCGCTGTTGGGGAATCTGTCCGTGACGCCTGCCGGTCAAACCAAAATTGTCAATATCTCCTATGTGTCGGCTGATCCGGAGATGGCGGCAAAGATAGCCAATACTTTCGCCAGCGCATTTATTGAAAACCAGATGGATTCCAGTATGGAGATGACGCGCAGCGGTTCCCAGTGGTTATTCGAGCGTATGAATGTGCTGCGAAACAATCTCCAGGCTGCCGAGAAGAAGTTACAGGGCTTTCTTGAACAGCAGAAACTGCTCGATATCGGTGGCGGCGTAAGTCAGTTTGCCGAAGGCAAAGTCAGTGCAGCTAGCGTGGAACTGGAGCGGGCACGTGGTGAGTTTGCAAAAATCAGCAAGCGTTATGGGCCCAAACACCCCCTTTATATCGCGGCTCTTGCAGATCTGAATATTGCGGGAAATAAGCTGAAGGAAGGCAAGTCGGAAATCCGGGCCATTAATCGAAAAGAGGTCGAGTTACGGGAGTTGCGTAGCCAGGTTGACAGTGACAAGGCGCTGTACGACGTATTTCTTAAACGCGTCAAGGAGACCGACCAGAGCCTTGGTCTGAACAAAGCTCAGGCACGCATACTTGATCCGGCGCTACGTCCTCTGGCTCCGTTTGCCCCGAATGTAAAAGATTTTATCACCATGTCGGCTGTCGGCAGCTTCATGCTGGCCATTATGCTGGTGCTGCTCAATGAATCGCTGAATAAAACCATCAAGAGCACATCCGATGTTGAAGATAAACTGGGTCAGGTAACCCTCGGCATCCTGCCTCTGTTGCCTGCGTTGAAAACGGGTGCAGGTAAGGGTTTTCCGATGCTGAATCCGGATAACGCCTCTTTTGCAGAAGCTGTGCGCACGATAAGGACCGGTATTGTATTATCGGGCCTTGATAACCCGCACAAGGTAATACTGGTGACTTCATCAGTGCCGGGTGAGGGAAAGACGACCGTATCCTCCAGCCTCGCCGTTGCGCTGGCGCAGATGGAGAACGTACTGTTGGTCGGGGCGGATCTGCGGCGTCCGTCACTCAATGGGATCTGCGGTATTCAAGCCGGTGTACCCGGACTGTCGGAACTGGTAGCGGGTAGTGCTGACTTTAAAACATGCATTATTACGGATGAAGAGACCGGACTGAATATTCTGACCGGAGGCATGATTCCACCTAACCCGCTGGAAATTCTGTTTTCGGAACGATTTGCCAAGGTGCTTGGGACTCTGGAGAAGTACTATGACCGGATTGTGATTGATTCACCACCGGTCGATGCGGTGAGTGATGCACTGGTTTTGGCCAGATTTGCTAAAACGGTGGTCTATGTAGTCGAGGCTGACAAGACGCCTGAAGCGGTGGTCAAACACGGGCTCAAGCGATTAAGTCATCATCATGCACCGCTGGCAGGTATTGTACTCAATAAAGTTAACATCAAACACTCTGAATACTACCACGGCTACTATGATAAATACGGTTACTCAAGCTGAACGGTCATACAACTGTTGCCGATTTGGTGGTGTACATGAGCGATACAGGTCTGTTATATCCTGTTGCCGATAGTATGAGTCGATGATGCTGGTCGACATGCATTCGCATCTGTTGCAGGGATTAGATGATGGCGCGGCCGGCGTGCAACAATCGCTGCAGCTGGCACATTCGGCGTATAACAACGCGTTAATGCGAACCCCTGACAGGGCAAAATGCTTCGTGAGCCCGGGTTGTGCGGTGCAGCTGACGTCAGGTTCAGTCTGTGGCCGTTTCGGCGAGGATGCTTATGCAGCGGCTCAGGAGATGTTGAGCAGGCATTGGGTAGCAGTCACTACTTCGGATGCAGACAATGGATCAGCCCGTCCGCCCGAGTTAAAGCCGGGCCGGGATGCTGCGGCACTGGTTACCGGTACAGACGAGGCAGCAGCTCTGATCATTGATAAACCATGGTCGCTGGTCTCCGGTATGTTTGATGTGTAACAAAACGGTTCAAACGGATGCTGCATGTCATGATCAACCGGGCCAGCGATGGGCGCGCCCTGTGCTGCGTTTCACCGCGCTGTTTCTGTTTTGCGTGCTACTGGCTTTGTTGATACAGCTGGCCTGGCGCAGTGCTCAGGCATTTGAGTTGCATCACAGGGCTTATGTATCGCTGCAAGGCTGGCTATCCGGGCATCAAACGCCAACGCCGGATAGGTGGCAGCGCAATAAAATACATCTGCTTACAGCGATCAACTACCAGCCTGCCAATGCGACATTTATCAACACCCTTGGACGCCTCTATCTCTACAGGGGGCTGAGCCTCGAGAAGGCGCCGCAGACACAGGTATTGAATATATTGAAAGCAAAGAGAGCTTTTAAGAGAGCGATTCTGCTTCGGCCGGCGTGGGTCTACCCGTGGTTGAATCTTGCTGTAGCCGATGCTGCGTTAAAACTGGTGGATGCTGAATTTATCCATGCATATTGGATGGCCTTCAGACTTGGCCGTTGGGAGGAGAATACCATGCCTCAGCTGATCGAGCTGGGGATAGTGCATTTTCACCGTTTCTCGCTGCAGGAGCAGTTGCGTTTCAAGTCATATATGGTGAGTGCGTTGCGCAACAGAAGTGATCATTTACAACCGCTAAGACATGACAGACGACTGCTGAACATGGCCTGCAAGGTGATTGATGGAGATGCGGCTGGCCGTGAATTTTGTCAGTGAGTTCTGATATGCCTGCACAGAAATGGAAAGGCTAAAAGCACCGTAAACAGGGCAGCGTTGCTCGGGATATGGAGGTTGAAATCAACGGCGGAGTGGATGAGGATAGATGAGATACCCATCAGGCTGGCGAAGCTCATGCCAACTAATAATCCGGCGCGACGAAGCCTCAGGTTTCTGATAAGAGTGGCATAACTAAGTAGTATCAGCAGTAGAATGGGAATGATACCGATCAGGCCAAGCTCGATCGCGAACTCCATATAATCAGGCGCATGGTTAATATAGTGATGCAGATCAGCCTGCTTATAGGCGGGGAAAGTACTGAAATAATTGCCGGCCCCAATGCCGGTGACGCTGAAATCGTGCAGCATGGGAAACGAATCCCGCACAAATTCGTCTCTCGACTCCGTGGCCATCGTTGTCTGCTCGATTCTGCTTGCAACCTTGTTGAAACCAAACCAGCTGCCGATAATGAGAATATCAAGAATAATCATACTGGTCAGGAAAATAGTCACAGGTTTCGGAGCATGGCGCGTAAGCAGTAGAAAAGTGGTTCCGGAGAGCAGCAGACTGAAGAAGAATGCGCTATTACCCATGCGTGAATGTGTCATGACCAGCGTGATACATAGAATAATCAGCATGATTCTGATACGTGCCTTCGGTCCCAGAGCTGTTTGTGTATAGTGCCTGAGCCTCTGGCGCCAGCCTGTAAGCGAGAGACTGTTGAGCATGGAGAGCATCAACCCGATGCCAATGGCCAAGGTCATCTCCAGGTAGCCGGCAAGGTGATCAGGATTTGTAAATGTGCCTTTTACCCTGTCGGTATATACAACCATCATGTCCATAATCGAATATGTATATTCATTGAGTGCCATGGACTCCTGCATCGTAAAAACAGCGAATGCTCCTGTCAGGGCCTGAATCAGGCCGCTGATGAGAAGTACGTAGGCGGTCTGCCTGAGCCTTGTTTGCGAATCGATGAGAACAAGCGTCAGGCAAAAAAGCAGAAACATAGCCAGTGCTTGCTGGAACAGTAGAAAGCTGGTGTTGGCATCGAGTGAGAGCGGGTAAAATGAATTCACCACGCCGGCTTGTTGCTGCAGTTGGACGGTTTGGGCAGAGAGGCCCGCAACCCAGGCTGCGGGTAGCGGAATACATTGTATGCCAATCCACAGCACCGCGGCCAGAAACAGGAGTAGTGCGGCGCGTGATGCGGTGAAGGCGAGCGGCAGCATGTCGGGTTTAAGTGCAGCGAGCATTGCCGCGCTTGTTGCTAACAGATAAATCCATATTTCCATGACAGAAATAGCCCATGGTAATTTACTTCCCATCGGTATTGGCAGCCAGAACAGCAGGGCCAGAAACAGGAGGAACAGGATATGTTTGATCTGTTCAGCGTATGTGTCGATCATGTTGTTGATCCTGTGTCAGGCTGATGGGTGTCGGATTCATGACGTTAAAAACTACCCGTCACAGCACCCCGATTTGTACGCTGTACGCAAGCGTTAGCTGGGCTCAGGGACTAACCACCACGCCACCGCCACCGCCACCTGATGGCCCGGATGCCAGTGATCCGGGTGTGAAGCCGCCGCTGTTGCCACCCGCGGCCGTTGGTTCCAGATTCTCGGTCGGATCTGTTGGTGGGCTGTATTCGAAATCGGGGTCAATAATAAGTGCTGCAGCCAGCGTTTGAATCAGATCTCCTCCTGCTGCGGTGATGGTATCAATGGCGTTCTGGAGATCCATGCCGCAAGCCGGCTCCAGCAGTTTATCCATCACTTCGGATTCTGTTTTTCCGGCTGCCAATTCGCTGGCAGCATCGACACAAACCTGTTCCGCATATACTGATGCAGAGCAGAAGCAGAAGCTGAGACACACAATGATAAGGTTTTTAACAATGTTGTTCTTCATGATTTATCCTCTCAAGGGCAGTAGGCAAGCAAACTGGTATCATTATAATTTAGGCAAACCGGAAATGCAATTGTAAGGCTATGCCACCGCGAGATAGTGCTTTTCTGCCTCATCGCAGTGGATATGCATGCATGCGGTCAATAGAGAATACATGATTGCGGATACACTCTTCCGCCTGACCGGTCCGGATTGCCGGTTGTTAATAACCGGAAATCCGGCTGAACACGTTCTCTCTTTGCAGGTCAATGAAGTCCCGGTCCGGCAACGATTGCAGACCATGTGCGCGAGGCCCGGAGCAACGGGAGCCACTGCATGCAAGCGCAACAACTGCAATCTTTTGACCCGTAGCGATATGCGTGATCATGCAAGTTGAAAAATCCTGTATGCATGCGATCATGCAAGCATGAGTTTCCAGACAAACAAGCGTGGTACGGGTCACTTGCTGCGCGGCATGAACCGTTTTTTCTGCCGCAACTGGCACAGGCTATCTGTAAGCGGTGAAGCTCTGCCTGAAGGGCCGGTGATTCTGGTTAGCAATCATCTGTGCGGACTTGATCCACTGCTGATTCAGGCCGCGGTCAATCGCCCGCTCAGATTTTTAATGTCGCGCGAGTATTATCATAAAATGTGGTATGCGCGCAGAGGTTTTGATCTGGCGGGAGCCATTCCGGTTAATCCGGGCGGGGCCAACCGGCATGCTGTGCGTGAAGCTATCGCAGCGGTGCGGGCCGGACACGCGCTCTGCCTGTTTCCGGAAGGTGCTGCAAATCCGCCCATTCCCATGCATCGTATTTTACCCGGTGCTGCGTTAATCGCGCGGGAGAGCGGGGCGCCTGTCGTGCCGCTCAGGGTTTCCGGTGTGTTGCCCTTTGATCATGTGCACCTGTGGCGCTCCTTTTACCGGCGCTCAAGGGCAGAGGTTGTCATTGGTAAACCGATACTGCTGCCCGATGCATGTGCGGGCAGGCAGGGGCTTGATGATGATACCCACATGATCCGGCATGCTATTTGTGAGCTGGCCCATGTTGGTCTGCACACAGATTAGTCAGTTGCTTTAGCGATATCTGCACATACAAGGAGTTGTACCAGTGAAAATCGGCATTCCCAAAGAGATTAAAAATCATGAACATCGCGTGGCATTGACGCCTGATGGCGTCGCCCTGCTTGTCGGTGAAGGTCATCAGGTGCTGGTACAGAGCGGGGCCGGTGTGGATAGCGGCTTTACAGATGCGGCCTATGATACAGCAGGTGCTGAGCTCTGCGCTGATCCTGCTGATGCGTGGGCGGCTGATCTGGTGGTCAAGGTCAAGGAGCCACAGCAAAGTGAATACCCGTTTCTGCGTGCTGATCTGACACTGTTTACCTACCTGCATCTGGCTGCTGATGTGGAGCTGGCGCAGGAGCTGTTGCGAAATAAGGTGTGCGCTATCGCCTATGAAACGGTGCAGATGAACGATGGCAGTCTGCCGCTGCTTGCGCCTATGAGCCGGGTCGCTGGACGAGTGGCGGTACAATTGGCGGCCCGTTTTCTGCAAAAAGAGAATGGTACAACGTATCCTGGCAAGGGCGTTCTTGCCGGCTGCATACAGGGTGCACGTCCTGCCCGGGCAGTGATATTGGGGGCCGGCAATGTGGGGTTGAATGCGGCCGATGCGCTGGTCGGATTGGGGGCGGCAGTGACGGTGCTGGAAAAAAATGCGGACTATTTAAACATCCTCAAGAGCGAGCTGGATCCGCGCATCGATCTGCAGTTGTTCACAGAGGAGCGCCTTCACAGAGCCCTGCCGGCATGTGACATGCTTATCGGAGCAGCCCTTGTACCCGGAGAGCATGCACCGAGATTACTCAGTCGTCATGACCTGGGCCGGATGAGTGCAGGCAGTGTTTTTGTCGATGTATCAATAGATCAGGGCGGTATTGCCGAAACCAGTCGTGTGACCGGTTATGATGAACCGGTCTATGTGGAGGAGGGGGTGCTGCACTGCTGTCTGCCGAATCTACCGGGTGCTGTACCTCGCACCAGTACACATGCATTGACCGACGCCACACTCCCTTATGTGAGAAAGCTGGCTACCGGTATCCAGTCAGCCTGTGCATCGGATATGCCACTCGCTCGAGGTGTGAACACGCAGGCAGGTCTGATTATGCACGCAGGTGTGGCGAAGGCCTTGACCGGACTGATTTGATGCGGGCCTTTCCTGCTACATGGCGCTCGTTACAGCTCTTCTTCCAGGTATGAGGTGATGGTATTCAGTAGCGCGAGCAGGCCGCCCGGAACCTTGTTGCGGCATAACAGCGCTGTATAAATTACATTTTCGCCAAGGGCTGTCTCATGGGTAATCAGGATACGTCCATGGTGCAGGATTACACCGTTACATATGGGTTCGCCAAAACCGCCGCACTGGGCCATACGACGCGTTGTTTCCATCACCATAGGCGAATAGAGGGCGAACTCATCGCCTTCGGGTGCGTCACCCACCTGAGAGATCAGCATACCCTCACCATTGATAATGATGATGCACTCCATGCCATGCTGCTTTCTCAGACTTTCGAGTTTATCCTTTAACATCACACCCTCCAACGCCACTGCAATAAATAGAAAACCTACTCTCGCAGCAGGTATCATATAATTCAAGAATTCAACCGTGGTGGCTGAAAAAATGGCATAAACATTGTACATGTCTGTATGAACCGGCAAACATGCAGCTTCCACAGGGGAGGGCTGATGCGCTCAGGGATAGTGTTATTACTCTTGTATATGATCGTGCTGCCGCTGGACGCTTTCGCCGTCAACTGGCTTGAGCGTGACGCTGTGAGCGGCTCCTGGGGCGGGCTGCGTGATTCGCTGCAAGACCAGGGGATCAATATCGAGCTGACCTACACCGGTGAGATGGTGCGTAATTTCTCGGGCGGTGTATTCAATCGTTCCGGCTCCGTCTATCATGATAATCTGGATCTGCAGCTGACGGCAGATAGTGACAAGCTCGGCCTTTGGCACGGGGGGCGATGGCTGGTTTATGGCTTGCGCAATCACGGCGCTCTGCCAAGTGCTTCTCTGATCGGTGATTTGCATACGGTTAGTAATATTGAGGCTGCTGATCAGTTTATCGTCTATCAAGCATGGTATGAGCAGCAGTGGCTGGGTGGTCGCCTCTCTTTGCTTGCAGGCTTGCATGATTTGAATGCCGAATTTTATATTACTGAATACGGCAATCTGTTTCTAAACTCATCTTTTGGTATCGGACCGGATATATCGGGCAATGTAACGGCCTCGATTTTCCCCCGGCCCGGGCTGGGATTACGTCTGCGCGTGCAGCCATCTGAGCAGGTTTATATGCAGGCGGCTGTCTACGATGGCGATACTGCAACACGTGCGATCAGACGTGCAGAAGGACGGATGATGATTGCCGAAGCTGGATATGTGATGACAGGCGGCGCCGCTTATAAACTCGGTTGTTGGCGGCATAGCGCCGATCGACTGTATGCCGGGCGCAGTTTTTCAGGCGATTACGGCGTCTACGGCACCATCGATCAGCCACTGTTCGAATTCGATGGTAGCGGTAAACTGGGACTGTTTCTCCAGTATGGTTGGGTGCCTGCCGACCGTAATAGTAATATTCGTTATGCCGGTGGCGGCCTGCATCTGCAGGCGCCTATTCCGGGTCGCGATGAGGATGTGCTGGGGCTGGCAGTAGCCCGCGCCGACACGCATCTGGATGCAGAAACCACGCTTGAGCTAACCTATAGTCTGGTGCTTACCCCATGGCTCTCCCTGCAACCTTCGTTGCAATGGATAGATAATCCCGGTGGAGATGCCATGGTGCGTAGCGCCAGAGTCGGTCTGTTACGGTTCACACTGCAGTTATAAGATGATTTTAATCTTGCAATTCGGGTGACCGGCCGGAGGATGCGCGCCATGTTCACGTTCAACATGGCTGCCATGCAGCGCCTGCGCTTTATCATGGCCATCCTGGCAGTGGCAGGCAGCATGTGGGCGGTTGTTGATCTGCATCAGCATCAGGATGGCCTGACACAGACAGGTGCATGTAACGTCTGCTCGCTGGAAACAGCTGTAGGAAACGGGCCACTGACTGTGGCGATGTCATCACTGCTCTCTCCTGCCATTATCTCTGATCGTCAGCCGCTGCAGAGCGAGCGGGATTGCACATCCGCCGCAGCCCGGATTGCATCGATCCGCGCACCGCCTTACTCCTGAGTTTTTCAACTCTTCCATCATAACAACCCAACGTATCCAGATGTCTGTTCGACTGATGGTGAGCTTATGAAGCGACAGGGTGGCCTTGAACATACGTTCATGGATCAATATCGATATATTGATGAGCCTCTTTCGACGGCATACCTCTGTTTATAGCCAGAGGTGTGTGGTTCGCCTTTCGCTTCACCTGATGCGGACAGTCTCCCGGATCAAGCTTGAAAAAACCGGAGATATTCAATGCAAAACAGACTTACTGCATGGCTTTTGCCATGCCTGATGCTTGCCACGCCGATAGCGCAGGCAGAGCCCCTGGATGAACTGAAACAATTGAAAATACAGTTGCAGCAGATGCAACAACAGATTGAACGGCTGGAGGCTGCTGTTGCGACCCAGGCAGCAGCAGAAAGCAACAGGCAGGCGGAAACCGTTGTAGCCGAATCGGTAGCGCAACCAGCACAACCAGAGAGCAATAGCCGTGCGGATGCCAATGTGTTCAATCCGCAGATCAGTTTTATTTTGAACGGCGGTTATTATGCGTCCAGTCGTGACCCTGCACTGTTCGCGGTGCCCGGTTTTGCGCTTGGAGATGGCGCGGCCCTGGCCGATCGCGGATTGTCACTGAACGAATCGGAACTGAATCTGGCGGCCAATGTTGATAACAGCTTTTACGCCAGCACAACCCTTTCGCTGCCTGCGGCCGGTGGTATCAATGTTGAGGAAGCCTATGTTCAGACGCTGTCTCTGCCCGGCGGAGTGACGTTGAAGGGCGGTAGATTTTTCTCGGACATTGGTTATATCAATCACTTTCATCCGCATCATGATGATTTTATTGATCGCTCGCTGGCGAACAGGGTGTTTCTGAATACGATTTTTGCCGGTGATGGTCTACAGGCGCGCTGGTTGGCGCCTACAGATACATTCATGGAGTTTGGTGCTGAACTGCTGCGTGGTGATCGCTTTCCAGGCGGTGGTGCCGCCCGGCGCGGTACCGGCTCATGGGATCTGTTTGCCCATGCCGGGGGGGATGTCGGTTTCAGTCATAGCTGGCTGGCTGGCTTCTCGTGGCTAAATACTACCTCGCTGGGTCGTAGCAGCTTTGATAATACCGGGGCTGTGACCGGTACATTCGATGGCAGCAGTAGACTTGCCATCGCGGATCTGGTGTGGAAGTGGGCACCCAATGGCAATCCGGTGGATCAGCATTTCAAATTTCAGATGGAGCTGTTCGGCCAGAGGCAGGGCGGAGCATTCAATACCTTGTCTTACCAGTCGCGCCAATGGGGCGGTTATGCCGAGGCGGTATTTCAGCCCGTGCACGGTTGGAATATCGGCCTGCGGCACTCGCTGGTATTTGCCGCCAACAGAGGAGCGGCTCTGGTGCCGGGTGGCGTACTGGACAGTGCCGCGCTGCGTCCGAATCGCACCAGTATTGTGCTGGGTTATACACATAGTGAATTCAGCCGCTTCCGTTTGCAGGTCAGCCGGGATAAAAGTCAGGCGCTTACCGATTACCAGCTGGGTTTACAGTACATCATGCTGATCGGCGCCCACGGCGCCCATCAGTATTAAATAAAAAATAGATCGAAAAGGAGAGATGATGAAACTGTTCATAAAGCTGTTTTTATTGACCGTGATGTTGACCGGTGCGGTGCTGCCTGCGCATGCGGCGCTACGTGTTTTTGCCTGTGAGCCCGAGTGGGGAGCGCTGGCTGAAGAGTTGGGTGGTGATCAGGTGGATGTCTATACAGCCACTTCCGCACTGCAGGATCCTCACCATATTCAGGCACGCCCCAGCCTGATTGCCCGGGTACGCGGTAGTGCACTGGTGATTGCCACAGGCGCGCAGCTGGAGATCGGCTGGTTGCCGGTGCTACTGCGTCAGAGTGCCAATGCGGATGTGCAGCCTGGACATCCCGGTTATTTTGAGGCGGCCTCATATGTGAGGTTGCTGGATGCACCGGCTCTGGTTGATCGCTCGCAAGGAGATGTTCATCCCGGCGGTAATCCGCATATTCAGAGTGATGCGCGCAATATGCTGTTGGTGGCCGAGGCACTGAACAGCCGCTTTCAGCAGCTGGACCCGGAGCATGCGGCGGGTTATCAACGCCGCTATCAGGATTTCAGCCGGCGCTGGCACGAAGCGCTGGATCGCTGGCAGAAAATGGCTGCACCGCTGCACGGGCTAAAGCTGATAGGTTATCACAAGGGCTGGAGCTATATGTTGAACTGGTTGTCCATGCAGCAGGTCGCGACCATTGAGCCGTTACCGGGCATTGAGCCGAGCCCGTCATATCTGTCCATACTGGTAGAGCATCAACAGGCGGATGCGGCGGTGATGGTGATCTATGCCACCTATCAGAGCGCACAGGCTTCCGCATGGCTGGCAAAACGGTTGCATATACCGCTGGTAGAGCTGCCGTTTACCGTCGGAGGTAATGATCAGTCAGAAGATCTGTTCGCTCTTTATGACGATACCATCGAGCGATTGCTCAAAGCATCCGGTCACTGATGGAAACGTATTTGAGTATACTCTGGCCTGCGCTTTTAGCGGGCATGCTGGTTTTATCCACGCATGTGCCGCTGGGGCGGGTGGTACTGGCGCGCGGTATTATTTTTATCGATATCGCCATTGCCCAGATTGCCGGTATGGGGGTGATTGCGGCCCAGTTTGCAGGGCTCGACGCCGGCGGTTGGGGCGGCCAGCTTGCTGCCTGTATCTCGGCTCTTACTGCGGCACTGCTGTTCAATATGTGCGAAAAGAGGTGGCCGGATGTGCTGGAAGCGCTGATAGGCATTGCCTTTGTACTGGCATCCAGCGGCAGTATTCTGCTGCTCAGCGGTAACCCACACGGCGGTGAGCAGCTAAAGGATCTGCTGGTCGGCCAGATTCTATGGGTAGGCAGCGATCAGTTGCTCTATACGGCCGCACTCTATGCCCTGATTCTGCTGGTCTGGTTCGGCTACAGGCAAAAACTGGGTAGTAGCGGATTTTATCTGCTGTTTGCCATGGCAGTGACGGCATCCGTGCAGATGGTAGGTGTCTATCTGGTTTTTGCCACGCTGATTATTCCCGCACTTGCCGTGCGCAACATCACGCCGCACTTTCAGCTGCTTGCAGCCTATATGACCGGTTTTGCAGCTTATGTGTCCGGTCTAGCCATTTCATTTCTGTATGATTTTCCAACCGGTGCCGTTGTGGTCTGGAGCATGGCGGCTGTTGCCGTGCTGGTGCTGAGCATGTCTGCCCGGAGATCCACTCAGGGGGAAATAGACGTGACGTGATACTTCTGCAGCTCTTTGGGTACATACCACTGTTCGCTGTTGTAGCCGATGCCGGCAGGCGCGGGTTTGATGCCGTGGATGCGTTTACTCATCACCGGCAGTGAGTAGGGGGCGAAGAGAAAAACCATCGGCACATCGCGCCAGATCTCCTCCTGCATGAGATCGTAATATTGCTTGCGCTCTGCCCGATCAAAAGTGCGGCGTGCCGCATCCAGTGCCGCATCCACCTTGTCGTTATGATAGGAGAGGAAGTTGAACTGACGGGCGCCTGTCTGTGATGAGTGCCAGATCGTGTACTGATCGGGATCGGGCGATAATGACCAGCCGAGTATGACGGCATCGAACTGACGCTTGTTGATAAAGTTTTCGATGAATGCCGACCACTCAACCAGTCGAATATTGACGGCTATGCCCACCTTCTTTAGCCGTTGCTGCATGATGGTGGCGGCATCGGCGCGCTGCTTGTTGCCGTTATTGGTCAGGATGGTGAAGCTCAGCGATTTACCATCCTTGTCGAGGAGGCCATCGCCATTGGAGTCCTGCCAGCCGGCTTCTGCCAGCAGTTGGCGGGCCTTGTTCTCATCATGCGGACGCGGTTTGAGCTTGTTATTTACCCAGTAGGTGCCCGGTTTGTAGGGGCTGGCGATTGTTTCGCCGAGACCCAGCTGTACGCCATCGAGAATCTCCTGGCGGTCGACGGCATAGGCGATGGCTTCGCGCACGCGCTGATCGTCAAACGGTTTGCGCTTGAGGTTAAAGCCGAGATAGGTGTAAACAAAATCGAGGTACTTGTAGCGGTTGTAGTTTTTTTTCAGTGATTCCCGTTGCATAAACAGGCGCTGGTACTGGATCGGTGTCAGCCCGACGGAATCGATTCTGCCGGCTGAGAGTTCGAGAAACTGGGTGGCTCTGTCGGGAATAATCCGGGTCAGGCGCTCGCTGATCCACACCGGTCCGTCAAAATAGTCCGGGTTGGCCCGCATCAGAATAGACTGCTGCGATTGCCAGTCAGCCAGCTGGTAAGGGCCGATGGTGGCCTGCGGGTGGCGTGACAGATCGCTGTGCATGATATCCTCTCCGGCAAACACGTGTTCCGGCAGGATGGCCAGTGAAGACCACGAGGACAGGGCCGGTGAGAACGGCTCATTATAGTGTACGACAAAGGTGAGTCTGTCCGGCATGTCAAAGCCGTTAACCAGCGCATAGTCGGACTTGTAGGCGCTCTGGGTATGTTCATCCTGAATCAGTTTCAGCGTGAAGCCACAGTCGGCAGAGGTGAACGGTTTGCCGTCACTCCATTTCAGGTCGGGGCGCAGGTGAAAGGTGATGGTTTTATTGTCGGCGGATATTTCCCATGCCCTGGCCAGTTGACCGGTTAGATTCAGATCCTTGTCATATTTCAACAGCGAGAGATAAAGCTGACCGGCAATGGCGTGGCTGGATGCATCGCCGGCGATCATCGGGATCAGATTAGTGGCATCGCCAATGCTGGCGTCGACCAGTCTGTCACCTGTTGCCGGTATATCGGCAGCCAACAGGCTTGGGGTCGTATTGCTATCGGTTTCGGGCGCACTGCAGGCGGAAACAAGCAGGGCAATCATGCACAGGAAAATCGTTTGTGAAATCAACTTGGGCTGCTGCTTGCCCTGACCCATAGGGTGTCTCCTGCTCTGATGGTGCTATTGTGTGGTAAGCCATTGTAGCGCGAAATAGCTTTAGAGGTGGTGCCGAATCGCCGGGCGATGCGCCACAGTGAATCGCCCGGGCGAACGGTGTAGCGCAGGCGTTGACTGGTAGGAAGCAGCGGGTTCGCATGGGTGGCAGCCTTGGCCAGATTGCCGACCGGTACCTTCAGGCGCAGACCGATATGAAGCAATTTACCGATGCCCGGATTCAGCTCTTTGAGCGTGGCCACAGTGATATGCTGATCGCGGGCGATGTTCCACAGTGTGTCACCCGGCCTGATCGTTCTCAATACATACTGTGGCCCGGCATGGCCCATGTTGTCGGCAACCAGCTGATAGTGCGATTCAGCCACATGGATGGTGACCGATTTTCTCAGATATTGCGCCTGATTCAGGCATGGATTGTAGCGAAAAATATCATTTTCACTCATGTTGCTCAGTTTGGCCAGACGGTGAATATCTACCGGAGTACTTAATTCCAGTGTGCGGGTTTTCACCGGTTCAGGGAAGATAAATGTATGCTCCTGGGTCAGCGCAATCAGACCAATAATATGCTGAACATACAGACGTGTTGACGCCGGAATGGGCATCGTTTCGAGCCCGTCGCCGTTGCTCCAGGGCTGTTTGCGCAGGCGTTTTCCTACTGCATTGGGACCAAGATTGTAGGCGGCAAAAGCCAGCGGCCAGCTGTCAAAACGCTGATGCAGCTGCAGCAGATAGCTGACAGCGGCTTCTGTTGATGCCTCAATGGATCGGCTGCCGTTTGTTTTTTTGTCGGAATGGACGCCGAGCCCATTCGCGGTGCGTGGCATCAGCTGCCATAGTCCAAGCGCACCTGAATGCGATATAGCGTATGGATCATAGGTTGATTCGACCGCCGGAATAACCTGCAGAGAGAGCGGTGCATCCAGCCGGATCAGGGTGTCGAGCATGCGCTGGCGGACGTAAAGTGATCTCTCGCTAATGGCGTCCCAGCTACGCAGGTAATTTCGTTTAGCCAGTAATTTGGCCCGGTCGATATCTGCGCGCTTCAATCCGGCAAGCAGGGGATCGCTTAGCGCAGTGGTTGATCGCAGTTCCGTAGATAGAGGTTGCAGACTATCCGCTGGTATTACTGCACCGCTGTCGTTCTGCATATGCTGAAATTGCAATCTGTCATCGGCCACAGTTGATCGATCCGCCACCGACTGTCCGGGGATATGTGAACAGGCGGATAGCAGCAGCAGGGAGGTGGCAGCAAGGCGGTAGAGATTATGCCTGTAATGACAATGAGGCTTGATATGCAATGATTCTGATCGTTTACGCAAATCGGCTATCAGTCAAAGGATTTGTTCCATACTCAGAACAGTTCATCATAATCGTAATCATCATCGTCAAAATCTTCCTCATCAGCCTGTGCCTCAACCAGAGCATTACCAAGCAGTGTCAGGGCTAACATTTTACTGCCCTCTTTTACACGTGCATCGACAGGTATCACCATAGTGTCGCCGAGATCCAGCAGGGCGGCAATTTCATCCGGCGTTTTTGCCCCGGGCAGATCCTGCTTGGTTGCACCGACAACAACGGGCAAGTCAACATGCTCGGAGAAGTACTCGAACATCTTTTTCATCTCCAGCAGCGATTCATCACAGGTGCTGTCGACAAGGAAGATGGCGCCGATGGCTCCCTTGGAGAGGATTTTCCACATAAAGTTGAAACGTGCCTGTCCCGGAGTCCCGAACAGGTGCATCTCCAGTGTATCATCAATCTTGAGTATACCGAAATCCAGACCGACCGTGGTCATGGCCTTGAGCTGGGAAACCGAATCGGTCGCAGCTACATCCGTGGCGGCAATCTGTGTATCACTGAGGTTTTGAACCATCGTGGTTTTACCGGCATTCACCGGCCCGGTAATAACCAGTTTAACTATCTGTTTCTCTTCTGTCATGATCACAGGCCCCTGATTCTGCTGATAATGCGACTTAGAATGGATGTTTTCTTTTTCTGCGGTTGCCGCATGCGCTGTGTTTCCTGATGGCTCTTCAGTTCATTTCTGGAGCCGGCATTGATCGGTGCGATCAGGCCAAGGATATAGGTGGCCATCATTACCCTGAGGCGAATGATTTCATCGCGCGTATTTTCCGCCTGTGACACATAATTCTGCATGCGTAAGGAACCGTTGTGCTGATACTGCATGTGCATTTTCATATAGGCCGAATTATCCTGAAAAGCATAGCGCTGCATGGGATAGAGCCGGACAATCAGCGGGGGCAGCCGCATGGTAAAGCTAAGCAGGGCAGCCCGCATCTCCGCATTGAAGGTGTAACCTGCGAGCGCCGATGAGATCGCCTGCGGCGCAAATACACGTTTACTGGAAAGAAACTCAAGATCGGTGCTGGTAACAACATTGACAGAGTCCGCCTCGAATACTTCACGCAGTTTTTCAGTCACATCCCGGTGAGAGCCTTCAAAGCCGGCACGCTCATAGTAGATGCTTTTGGTTACTGAGCCCTTCGTATAATCCAACCGTGCAGCTTTCTGGTTGATGATCATACGGCGGAGATAAACAAGAGAATTCATAGTTTGCCCTCTTTCACCCTTTTAATGAAGGGAAATATACAGACTAATGCCGGACTCGCAACATCAGGGCGCTTGTCCGGCCACTTTGAGCGAAACCGGAGGAATCTGTAGTTGATTTCAGGTGCCAGGTGGGACCATATTGATATGGTGGCGTGCCGGCAGGCGCCCTGTTGCTGTAGCAACAGCCAGGAGGCTGAAGCAATGACCTTTTAGCCAAAGCTCATCAGCGTTTCAAGTAGCTTTTGATTCATGCCGGTGACCTCGGACATGCGTCGCATGCGATCCTCATGGTAGGCGCCGATAATGATCATGGCATCCAGATCAAGTATGGCCAGTGACGCCTGGATCGCCTCGGCCCCCTCTTCAATCAGTGCATCAGCAAATGCCCGGCGCAGGTATGAGGTGACGACCTCCACATAATAGGGTTCAATTTTTGCTTTGACGTGGATTTCACCAATCTTGTAGCGCCGGTCAAAATAGTCATCGCCATAGTCGCCGTTGAATAACTCTTCCATCCATGCCTTGTGCGTGGCTTTGAGTTGATCTACGCGGCCGGCAACAATTTTGGCGGCGGCCTCATCTTTTGACAGCTCGGCATAGAATGTGTCGGTGATGATCTGCTGCTGTTGCATTACTGTTGCCTTGATGCGGGGCAAAACAGGCGCATAGAGCTCGTCAAAGCGGGTGAACAGCTTGGCTTTGATGAAATTTTCTTTTGTGGTGTGTGACATGTACGGGATCTTCCTTTCAGTCTCTATTTTGGCGTCTGGTTATTTGATGGGGGCAGCATCTCGCTGCGATCAGACGCATCCCGCGTGCTTTGCTCTATTCAGCTTCATACCCCTTGAGTCAGATCAAGGGGTATGAAGCGTGACGTGATTAAATGATTTGCGCTAGCTGAGCCTGCGCCTGTCTTGCTTCCAGCAGGACCAGACCCAGGTTTGCTGCCTTGGCAACGGTGAGAATCAGGGCTGCGCGTCCCTCGATATCAAACAGCAGAATGCCGGCATTCGTGCCGCGAATATTCACTTCCTGAAAATCGCCAACCTTGAGTGTGGTGGTGACGCGTTTGGCCAGGCTGCCGAGTGCAGCACCCATGGCTGCGGTTGCATCCCCCTGATTGCCGCCCAGCTGGTCTGCGATCATCATGCCATCCGGGCTGATGACGCCAACGCCCTGAATGTCCGATGTCGCCATTTTCAGATCATTCAGCACGGTATTAATTCTTTCCTGTTTTGTTGCCATATCTGCCTCCTGTGTGATTTAGTGTTTAAGCTGGTAGTTTGTAAACGTGCTGCATTGCTTCAGCACCGGGCTCGAGCTTTTCCACCCAGTCAATAAAGCTGTTGCACATCTGTTTGCCGCGAAATATGGCACCGTGTTGCGGGGCGATGATTTCGATATCCAGATCACGCACCATTTTTGCCCAGAGCTTGCAGGCTGTGCTGCTGGCCATGTAACGGTTATGAAAGCCCGCCATGTGGCCGGTGTGGGTATCAAAATCCTCGACAAAGCGGTAGTCGACGAGGGCTGCACCCAGATCGCCGGAATAGAGGATCTTCGACAGTGGATCATAGACATGGAAATTGCCGGCTGAATGGAGAAAGTGAGCCGGAATGATAAGCAGTTCGCAGCCGTTGAGATCAATGCGCATACCTTCATCAGGGATGGTTTTCATCCTGTCCATGACACTGCCGTCAACACCGAAATGGGCAACAAAACGTCGCCATATCGCCGACATATAGGCATCCGCATCGGTGACCATCAGCCAGCCGTTGATGGATGCCACGATGTCGGGATCCTGATGGGAGAGAAACAGGTATTCGAGTGCGGATGGCGACAGGAATTCCGGCATGGCGGCAAATATTTTTGAATAGACCTTGTGTCCACCCGGATCGAGCAGCATGCCTTTGCCATTGTGGATGATCAGGTGCTGGTTGGCCGAAACCATCTCGCCTTCGGTGAAATCTTCAAAGAAGATATTCCGGTGCCCGTCCTGTTCATATATTACGTCTGCCATAGTGTGCCTCTCCTCGCCTGTTTATGAATCTAAGCGTATGCATCCATTGCTTCGGCTATGCGATCCCTGAGTCTGTTTAATACGCGCTTGATGCCCTGCGGAACAGCTGCCGTATCCATGACCAGCACATAGGGGGTGCCGTTGATCTCCACATCCCTGATGACCATCAGGTGACTGTCTTCGAGAATCAGGGCGATGCAGGTGATGCTGTCGTATTCGCCAAGGCGGGCGGCATGATTGCCTACACGGATCAGTTCCGGTGCAATAGCTGCGATGCCGGTATGGGAAATTTCTCCGGCATGGCAGACGGGCAAGCCGTGGTGATCGGCCAGCAGTAGCGAGCGCAGATCATGTTGCTGGCGAGTCTCTTCCAATATGCCGTGCAGGCGTATATCCAGTTTGATTGAAGTGTTCTGTTGCAAGCCTGAAAGTCCCCCCTGGCAGCCGGTAATATAACCATAATTGAGCACGGTTTCCACAAAAAAGAAACTGTTACAATGGCGGGTGCGGTCATGCATGCAGGTTTGACCTTGCCGCTGTCATCACGTAGTTATGCGTCTGCTTATGCTGACAGGGGAAACAGATATATGGAAGTTTTGATCATTGGCACTCTGGGTGGAAGCCAGCTTGCTGACGCCGCAGAGATTCTGCAGCTGGCAAACCTGGAGCCCGTGCGGCTGACGCATCACGGGGCATTTACCGGCAAGCCGCAAACACGCATTCACAGTGATGGCCAGCTGGTGTTGAAAATCAACCAGGGACGTCAATTTCCATCAATGGAAGTAGCCGAACAGTGGTGTCGGCTGCAGCTGAAAAAAGAGATCGATTTTGCCATCTATCACCCGCAACGCACCTGGGTGGTGCTCTCTGTTGACGGGGTGTACCGGACGGCAAATCTGACACCGCAACTGTTGGCGCTGCATCGGTTTGATTTCGCAGGCAGTACAAAAGAGGAGCGTAGCCACCTGCTGCTGCGGGTGCTCGATTGTTATCTGGGTTTTGCCGGCAGGTATAATCTGAAGCTGGATGACGGGCTCTCCAATTTTGCGTTGTGTGCAGAGACTGATGGCGGGTTCTGTTATCTGGACGATGATATCTATCCCTGGGATCACTTTACCTCGTTTTCCGCCATGCTGGGTAACTGGTTGCGCACATCCGAATCACTCTGCCTGGATGAGGATGACTGGCAGCAGCTTGGTGAGTCGCTCAAACCGCTGTTGCGCACCCACTCATCCGATGCCGGCGATATGGTGTGTGAAAGTCTTAAAGACCAAATTGTCGGTCGTCACGAAGTACTGAAGCAGCGTTTTCTACAGGCCTTGTGTGCAAGGCATGCTGCCGTTGGCATTGATCAGGCCGATGAATGGCCCGTGGCGGCAGAACCGATTGCCGTACTTGCCGATGTGCACGCCAACTTGCCTGCCTTTGAAGCCGTGCTAAAGGCGCTGGATGCGCGCGGCATCAGGCAATATCTGATGCTTGGCGACGTTGTTGGTTACGGACCGAACCCAAAGGCGTGCATTGACCTGGTCAGGGAGCGCGATATGTACTGCCTGCGCGGCAATCATGACCATTATGTGGCACACCATGGGGATGTCAGGGTGGCCATGGGCATTATGGCCAGACGTGTTGCAGACTGGACAATAGGCGTGCTGGGGGAAGAGGAGTGTAGCTGGCTGGGGGAGTTGCCTGTGCGTTATCGTAACCACGCATGGATGGCTGTACATGGCGCACCTGTTGATAAAAGTTTTTTTAACGCCTATGTCTACGAGATGACCTCAGAGCGGAATCTCGATTTTCTGGTAGAGGCGGGTGTGAAGCTTTGTTTGCACGGTCACTCGCACATTCAGGGTGTTTTTGCCCGTTCATGCGGACGGGATATGCCATTTGTCTGCGCTGAGCGGATGGATTTGAAGGGACTGGATGCAGCACTTGTCTGTCCGGGTTCCGTGGGACAAAGCAGGGGGGGTAAGATTGCTGCACGCGCGGCGATTTTTTATCCGCACGACCTGAGTGTGGAGATGCTGACGGTGGAGTACGATATCGAGCCGCTGATTGCGGATATGCAGCGCTTCGGTTTCTCGCAGGATCTGATTGCCCGCACGCGCGAGGGGCGTTAGCGGCAGGTTCACTCTGCCGGGTGGTGCTGTGTTGGTTTACGGGCAGAGCGGGGTGGCAGCTTTCAGTGCGTCCCTTGTGGCCATCCAGCCGGCGCCGAGGTTGGTGGTGATGCGGGTGATGAATACCAGCAGGTAGTCGGGTTTTTCCGGTATGACCGCCATGAAATGGTATGTGCCATCGGTGGTCATCTGGATCTCCTTGATATGATACTTCAGCTCATCACCACGCTGGGCAGCCATCATGGTTTCAACCGCGGTAATTGTTTTGCCGCGAAAGATATCAACTGCGGCAGCGCCGACTGCATCAACATAGGACTGGGTGAAGTAGGGCACATTATGATAGGCGCCGACAATCAGCCCGCTGGTGAGATCAACTACGGCTGCCGCGAGGCCGCCTTCCACTTCTTTCACCAGCTTTTCCAGTGTTTCGTTCATGCTTTCATCTCCGTGGCTCCATGCCGGCTATTTCCTGTTTTGTGCTTCCTGCATCACGCGTTTAACCAGTTCTTCCAGCATGGCCGGCTTCTTTTGTGCGGCGGGTTTGTTCTCTTCGCTCTGTTTCTTTTCCTGTTTTGATTTATCCATCAGGTCGATAATGATTTCGACCTCTTTTCTTGCGTGGCCGAGCAGCATGCCCAGTTTCAGTTCGCTGCTGCCCATCAGCGCCAGCAGCATGTCGTTGCCGGCATGGATCAGGGCTACGGTATGGCCGCGTGATTGTGTAACCACCTGAATACAGTCGTCATCGCCGCCCTGGATGGCGAGTGCATCACCGAGTGAGAGCATGGATGAGCACATGGCTGCGATGGCATCCGCTTCAACTTCTACACTGGCGGCATAGGCCACAGGCAGGCCGTCCACGCTGCATAGAAGAGCGGCATTCAGATGTGTTTCCCTGGCAACCAGCTGTTCAAGCTCATCCCGGCAGGCTTTTTTGTATTTATCCAATCAAGTGCTCCTCGTAACCATCGCCGAGCAAGGCTTTGGCAACACAGTCGACAATTTTCCGGATCAGGCTCTGAACACCGGCCGGTACCCTGCGACACAAAATAGACAGATAGATTGATTCACCATCCAGCTTGGCTTCATGCATAATCAGCATGCGTCCACGCTCAAGCACCAGTGCGCTGCACACGGGCTTTCCCAGCTGGCCGATTGCTGCCATTTTGCTGGCATTTTCCATGATGGACGAAGAATAGGGCGCAAAGTCATCTCCGGGAGAGTCACCGGCTTCGGCCATGGTCAGGCCTTCGTCGTTGACGACCAGAATGAAAATAAGATCCATTTCCACCCTTAATTGCTCAAGGTTATCATGAAGTGAAATATTCTATCTCCTTGTAAAATATAGTAAAACGTGCAAAATTTACGTGCCTGCCCGTTTTCTGTCAACTCCCGGTCCGGCTGTGTGTGCGGGCCCGAAGCTGCAAGTCTGTTGGCGCGAAGCTAATATATGATGATGCTCATCGCTATGAAAACCGATCATTGTGGCGGACTGGCCGGCTATTTATCTTCCGGTGTTGCCGCTTCCAGGCCAAACCGTTCTATGCTGATGGCCCGTCTGGCATCATCGTAGGTGACCTCAACGCGACGTTTAAGCATGTCGCCGCTCTTCTCATCTTCAAACTCTTCATAGTAAACAGAGCGGTTCGGATGCAATATATCGTTCAGTACGGGTGAGCCCAGTGCCTGTTCAATATGGAACTTGGTATCGCCCTGCTTGAGCTGGATGACCGTGTTGAAATCCAGTCTGTTGCCCTGATGGATGGGCTCGGCAGTACAGCCAGCCAGCAACAGGGCAGTGAAAATGATGGTCAGATGGCGCATCAGAGGGTCTCCAGTAGTGGGCCACGATGCCCCTTTTCCAGCAGGTTGATATATTCTGTCATGCCGCGCTCCAGTGACCACTCCGGTTGCCAGCCAAGCAGACTCTTGCTGTCGCTCACATCGGCCTCGGTATGGTTCTGGTAAAACGGGTGCGGGTTATCCATGTATTCAATATTGGCATCGATGCCAAGGGTCTTTGCGGTGATGCTGACAATATCATTGAATGTGCGCGCCTTGCCGGAGCCTACATTGCACACGCCCGAGCGCGGGGCATCAAGGGCTGCCAGGTTGGCGCTGACGACATCGCGGATATAGACGAAGTCGCGCATCTGCTCACCGTATTTAAACAGACGGGGATTGCGGCCGCTCTTCATCTGCTCGTAGAGCTGCAAAATCATCGAGGCTGTCTTGTTGCCCTCTTTTTCATTCTTGTGCGCTTCGCCCGATCCAAAGACGTTAAAATAGCGCAGTCCGATCAGCGGCGCCGGATGACGGTCATACCAGCGGCAGGCGATGCGATCCATGGCCAGCTTGGAAAAGCCATAGATGTTTTCCGGTTCTTCACCGCTACCGACCCTGTTCGGGGCAGGGGAGTTGCCGTAGGTGCCTGCGGATGAGGCATAGGTCACGCGTGTGCCGGAGAGGCTGCTGGCCTCGAGCAACAGGGCAAAGGCATTGGTGTTGACCTCGATCATCAGCCGCTGATCCATAACGGTGGTGTCTGTGATGGCTGCTTCATGGTAAATAGCGGTAAATGCGCCATCGGCGATCTCATCCAGCAGTGCCGGATCATCACAGTCGCACGCACGCACCTCACAGTCGACATGCACCAGATTGCGCCAGTCACCGGAGGAGAAGTCATCAACAACCAGCACGTCGGTACCCGGCCGTTTACAGAGTGCAGCGGCAATATTCGAGCCGATATAGCCGGCGCCGCCTGTTACAAGGATTCTATCACGCATAGTATCTATCCAGTCTGCTTTGGTTGGCCGGTCAGGGCTGCTGTACAGTGCGGGCTTCTTGCCACTGCAGTTGCAGCGTGGCTATAGCCCGGCTGGTGGCATCATTACATAGCCGGTATCCCAGTCTGTTATTGACCCGCTCGGTGATGGCATCGGCGGGTAACTCGAGCATATCGCGCTCGCTTAAGCCGGCCTGAGCCAGAATGCGTGCGATCCAGGAGCCAAGTCCCTCCAGCTGATGGATGCGCACAATGCGGATTAATTCATCGCAGCGCTCCGGGCTGACCTGATTGCCTGTGTTTGCGGACAGCTCGGCCGCATCACTGTCGGCAAAAGAGCTTACCGGGCGGCAGAGCAGTTTGAAGATGACCCACTCGCTTTCAGCCAGAAAGTCCTTGTCTTCATGTAGCGGGAATACACCCGGCAGTGACTGGACCTTGCTCATTCGGTGTACGCGGTCGGGCCGGCGATATAAGCGCCTTTCATCGCCCACTTGGTGATTTTCGCCAGGGTACGGTTGGCCTGTGTCAGGTTGGCGCGGCGCAGCCTGGCGCCGCTCAGATCCGAGTTGTACAGGCTTGCCAGACTCATGTCGGCACCGCGAAAATCGCTTTTTTGCATATTGCAGTCGGACAGATCGCTGGAGCGCAGGTTGGCATTGCGGAAGTTACAACCGGAGAGATCGCAGCCGGAGAGATCCGCGCCGCTCAGATTCTGGCCGGAAAAGTCGAGGCCGGAGAGGTTTTCTCCATGTATTGCCTGATTTTGCTGAATATGCTTCAGCACCATCTCTACGTCCATATTTCCTCCGATATCCCGCACGCGGGCATGCATAATGTCAAAAGGCTACGTACGCGCCGCGTTGGTGCAAGTAATAAGCATAGTGAATCACCTTTTTGGTGAAAAAGATAGCTCGGAATCAATGCCGCACAACCGCTTGTGATGCATTGCAGAGCCGCGCGGCAGAGAGAGCACTTCCTCGCATTCGGCCTCTCCACTATACTGGAGGCATGAAAATGATCTTCTCTCTGCTGGCAATAGTGCAGCTCTGCCTCTGCCTGCCTGCTCAGGCAGTGGCAGGGCAGGATCGAACCAGTTTCATTCTGAACAAGGTGGACGACCTCTGGCGCGGTGAGTCATCCTTTGCGGTTGTAAGCATGCGGGTGAAAACCGAACACTATACCCGCACGATGCGACTGGAGGGGTGGTCCAAGGGTAAGGAGAAGACACTGTTCCGTGTGCTGGAGCCGCTGCGGGAAAGGGGCACGATGACGCTGAAATTCGGCAGCCATATTTATACCTATCTGCCCAAGACCGATCGCACCATTCGTCTGACCAGCGGCATGATGATGGGCTCGTGGATGGGCAGTCACCTGACCAATGACGACCTCGTCAAGGAGGCGCGGCTGGAAGATGACTACAAAGCCGCCATCACCTTTGAAGGCGCTCGCGATGGTCGCAATATTATCGAATTCACACTGGTGCCGAAGCCGGAGGCTCCGGTTGTATGGGGCAAGTTGTTGCTGACGATTCTGGCCGATGGCTACACGCCGCTGGTGGAGCGTTATTATGATGAGGACATGCATCTGGCCCGCACCTTTACCTTTAGCGATATGAAAATGCTCGGTGGCCTCATGCGCCCTGCAGCGCTGCGCGTCGAGCCGACCGATAAGCCGGATGAGTATACAGAATTTATCTATGAGCAACTGGAGCTGAACATCCCGGTCAGTGATGCGATGTTCTCCAAATCAAGTCTGAAGCGGCGATGAGAATCCTGACGCTGGCATCAAGAAATGTACGCAGAAACTGGTCGCGTTCGCTGGTGACGATGCTGGCTATGGCATTTGCCTGCTGCATCATGATTTTTTTCTCATCGCTGATGGAGGGGATGATACAGGGCAGTGAACGCAGTGTGGTATCGATGAATATGGGCGATATCCAGATTCATGCCTACGGCTACCGTGATGATCCCGATCTCTACACCCGTATTGAGCATGCCGATGCGCTTGTCGATAGGCTGCAGCAGGAGGGCTACCATGCCGCCAGCCGTATCTACGCATACGGGCTGCTGGCAGCAAATATGGCCTCCAGCGGTGTACACCTGCGCGGCGTCGATCTGAGCCATGAGATGCAGGTCACCGAGCTCTACAAGCATGTCAGCAACGGTCGCTGGCTCGATGATGCTGATCCCCTTGGCGTGGTGCTGGGTAAAAAACTGGCCGGTACGCTGGGAGTGAAGCTAGGCGATGAGTTGGTATTTGTCGGTCAGAGTGCCGACGGATACATGGCCAACGAGTTATTGCGTGTGCGCGGCATTCTTAAATCGGTATCCGATGGTATCGACAGGATGGGTGTGTTTATGCCGATGCAGACACTCAGGGAGCTGATGGCCATGCCGGACGGCGCGCATGAGATCGTGGTCATGCGTGCTGACAGGCGCACGGATCTTGTCACAGAAACGGCTCAGGTGGCGCGGCTGGCGCCGGATCTTGAAGTGAAAAACTGGAAGCAGCTGATGCCGGTGATCGCACGCATGATCGAAACCGCTGATGTACAGATCATGATCATGCTGGTGATCTTCTATATTGCCGTGGCGACGGTAGTGCTGAACGCGATGCTGATGAATGTGTTTGAGCGTATCCACGAGTTCGGCATCATGAAGGCGCTCGGTGTATCGCCCATGCAGCTGGTCGCTCTGGTGTTTGCCGAAACCTTTATATTGACGCTGCTGGCAGCGGCTGTCGGCCTGGCCGGCGGCTGGTGGATTTCCGCTTATTATCAGCAGCACGGCATCGATATGTCTGCGCTGGCGGGCTCCATCAGCTATGGCGGTATTGCATTTGATCCTGTCTGGTATGGGGCCATCACCACCAGTGCACTGGTCTACCCGGTCCTGTTTCTATTTGTCGTGGCCGCCATTGCGGTGATCTATCCGGCCGCCAGAGCAGCACTGCTGAGTCCGGTCAAGGCGATCTACTACCGATGAACCTGCATAAGCTGGCCTGGCGGAATATCTGGCGCAGAAAGCGGCGGACGCTGATCACGGCGTTCTCTATCGGCTTCGGCGTCATGCTGTCGGTGACCTTCACCGGTTCCGGTGACTACACCTACACAAACATGATCGATACCGGTGCCAGCATGGGCATGGGTCATGTGACGGTGGAGCCGATTGGCTACCAGCTCAAGCCGACACTGGATAAACGGCTGACAGCAGCAGGCAGGCTGCGCGCGCGCATTGCCGGGATAGATGGCGTTTCCGATGCCACGCTCCGCATCACCGGTCAGGCGATGTTTGCCAGCGCGCGCCAGAGCGTGGGCGGCGGTTTTATTGCCGTCGATCCCGCTTTCGAGACGCCGGGTAACAACCTGCTGCTGCGCTCGCTGGTCGAAGGGGCGATGTTCAATGATGGCGACGGCCTGGGTATTGTCATCGGCAGCAAGCTGGCACAGCGGCTGCAGGTGACGATCGGTAAAAAAATCGTTTATACCACGACCGATGTCAGCGGTGAGATCGTTAGCAATATTGCCCGCGTTTCCGGCATTTTCACCACCGGTATTGATATGGTCGATGGCATCATGGTGCTGCTGCCGATCGGCAGCGTGCAGAAAACGCTGAACTATGCCCGCGATGAGGCCACCGTGATCGCCGTCATTATCAGGGATCAGCGGCATGCCGAAGGCATGCGTGATGCCATTGCGGCCCTGCCCGAGGCGGCCGGCGTTGCTGTAGTGACCTGGAAGCAGTCGCAGCCGGATCTGGCCGGCGTCATCGCCTTTGACAAAGCCGGCAACTATATCAGCCAGTTTCTGGTCGGCCTGCTGATTGCCGTGGGCATCCTCAATACCATGCTGATGAGTGTGCTGGAGCGGACACGCGAATTCGGTGTGATGATGGCCATCGGCATGGCGCCTGGAACGCTGTTCCGCCTGATCATGGTGGAGTCATTCTGGCTGGCTGTTGTCGGCTTGCTGCTCGGCATCATCATCACGGCGCCGTGGTATTACTTTCTCTATCATACAGGCATCGATTTCTCATCAGCCTTCGGCACTGATTTCAGTTATGGTGGCGTACTTGTTGACCCGGTATTCAAGGCGCGTCTGTTCAAGGAGAGTGTGATGGCGATTCTGGGCGGGGTGTTTATGCTGTCACTACTGGCCGGATTGTACCCGGCATGGCGGGCAGGCCGCATACCGCCGGTTGAAAGTCTGAAAACTATATGAGGCGAGAGATGATCGAACACGCAGAGAGTGATATGCAACCGATAGTCCGCATGCAACAGGTTGTGAAGACCTACCGGCAGGGCAAGGTGGATGTACATGCGGTGAATAACGTGTCGCTGGCAATCAAACATGGTGATTTTGCCGTGCTCTGCGGGCCGTCCGGCTCCGGTAAGACGAGTATTCTGAACCTGATCGGAGGGCTGGATGTACCGAATTCCGGTAGGATATGGGTGGATGGTGTCGACCTCTCTACGCTGGATAGCAGTGCGCTTTCACAGGTGCGCAAGAACCGCATCGGTTTTGTCTTTCAGGCCTACAACCTGATCCCGGTGATGACCGCTTATGAAAATGCCGAGTTTGTGCTGAATCTGCAGGGTGTAAGTGAAGCGGCATGTCGGGAGCGGGTGATGGCAACGCTTGCGGCAGTGGGGTTGGAGGGGCTGGAGCATCGACGGCCGGATGAGATGAGCGGTGGCCAGCAGCAGCGCGTGGCGATTGCCCGCGCCATCGTGACGAATCCCGCCATTGTGCTGGCCGATGAGCCGACGGCGAATGTCGATTCGCATACGGCCGAACTGCTGCTTGATCTGATGCAGCAGTTGAATCGCGATCAGGGCATCACCTTTCTCTTCTCCACCCATGATCAGCACGTGATGGATCGGGCAAAGCGCACGATTCGCCTGCATGACGGCAAAATCGAGTCGGATGAAGTCAGCGGCTGACGCCGTCAGGCTTTTACTGGCCGGAGTGCTGCTGATGGTTTTTGCGCAACCGGCCGACGCCTTCTACGCCTGGCAGGATAACGATAACAGTATTGAGATGCGGGGATTGCTGCGCGGCTCCGGGCTGGCTCTGAAAAATCCCGATAACCAAATCTTTTACAACAAGCGCTCGGTTGCAGGCGTGGCAGGTTCCGCGCGACTGATGCTGGATGCTAGTTTCGGCACTCATCTTACTGTCGAGATGCATGCGCAGCAGAGCTATATGCCGCTGCCGTTGCAGACCGGCGGCAGCAATCTCGCACAACTACGGGATGTTGAGCGCAGTGATCTGCTCGACTGGAGTTTTGACAACAAGCGCTCGCATCTGCTGCTCGACCGGCTCAATGTGCAATACGCCTCCGGCAGGCTGAATCTGAAAATCGGTCGTCAGCCGTTGAATCTGGCGGCAACCTTCTATTTTACCCCCAACGATTTCTTTGCGCCGTTTGCAGCCCAGACGTTTTTCCGTGCCTACAAGCCGGGTGTGGATGCTGTGCGGGCGGATATTCAGCTGGGCGGTCTCTCGCAGTTGTCGCTGATTTCGGTGCTGGGCTACCGCCTTGATGCGCGTAGCGATAACGGCTGGAGCAAGGGTATAGATGCGGGCAGAAATGCCTATCTTGCCCGTGCATCAACGGTCTTCGGCGATTTCGAAGCTGCACTGCTGGCAGGATCGGTTAAAAAAGATGGTGTGATCGGTGGTGATTTTCAGGGCGAGCTGTTCACATGGCTGGGCATCAGGGGCGAGGGGCATGTGCGCTTGCCGCAACAGGCGGGGCTCAAACGCCAGATCGAGTTTGCACTGGGGCTGGAACACCGCTGGGAGAACAGCCTGAGCCTGCGTGCCGAGCAGTTCTACCATGGTGGCGGCGGTGCCAGTACAGCTGCCTATGTGCTGCCGGTTCAGTCACAGGGCTTGTACATGGCACGACAATACAGTGCACTCGGCGCCAGCTATGAATTCACACCGCTGCTCAACGGGGATGCAACACTACTCTATAACTGGGTGGATCATTCGGTATTGATCGCGCTGTATGCGCTCTATTCACTGAGCAATGAAGCGGAGCTGGCCATCAGTGGCACAATCGCCAGCGGCAGCAGGCCAGTTGCGACCCGTATCAACAGCGAATTCGGTCTCTATGGCACAGCCATCAGCTGTGAAGTGCGCAGCTACTTCTAAGAACTGCCGGATCGGCCGGATAGATGCCTGCTGATCAGGTCGCGCCATGAAACGGATGCTCATCGCGTAAGCGCTCAGGCGTGATCAAAGCGGTGGTCAATGGCAGATTCAGCTACTGCTCTGTCTATCTCTGCCCACACCCGGATGCGATAGCATGGGCGTAGATGTATCATGCTCCCGGCGCTATGATTTGTACCCGTCTGATGGCGGAGCGGGATTGTGCCGCAGCGCAAGGTCTCTGTGGAAAGTTATGGCAGAGTCGGCGGGCGAGGCATAATATCCCAATCGATACATTGCCATATTTATGACAGTCGGGAGAGAGGGAGGATTTATGCGTTGGTCGGAAACTACGGACAGGGGTAGTGCCGCGTTTCATCGCAAGAAGGTGACGGTGGTCGGGGCCGGTAATGTTGGTGCCACAGCCGCATTTCTGGCTGCTCAACGGGAGCTGGCGAATATCGTCATGATCGATGTGATGGAGGGGGTTCCGCAGGGTAAATCTCTGGATATGTATGAATCATCTCCGATTCTGGGTTTTGATGCCATCGTCCACGGTACCCAGGATTATGCGGATACGGCAGATTCCGATCTGGTGATTATTACCGCCGGTATCGCGCGCAAGCCGGGCATGAGCCGCGACGATCTGTTAGCTATCAATGTCAAAATAGTTGCCGATGTCACGAAGAAGATTGTCCGCTACTCTCCGAACTGCGTGATTCTGGTGGTGACCAATCCGCTCGATGCCATGGTCTATACCGCACTCAAGGTATCCGGTTTTCCCAAGCAACGCGTGATCGGTATGGCCGGCGTGCTCGATTCGGCGCGCATGCGCGCGTTTATTGCCAGAGAGCTGGATGTATCGATCGAAGATGTGACCGCATTTGTACTGGGTGGCCATGGCGATACCATGGTGCCGCTGCCACGTTATTCTACCGTGGCCGGTATTCCGATTACCGAACTGCTGAGCCGTGAGCGTGTAGAGGCTATTTGCCGGCGTACAGCCGATGGCGGTGCTGAAATTGTACAGTTGCTGAAAACAGGTTCTGCATTTTATGCGCCGGGGGCATCGGTGGTTGAGATGGCCGAATCGATTCTGAAAGACAAGAAACGCATTCTGCCCTGCGCCGCATATCTTGAAGGGGAGTACGGCGTAGATGGATATTATATGGGTGTACCGTGCAAGCTGGGCGGCAACGGTATCGAGAGTGTGATTGAACTGGATTTGACCGATGCTGAAAAAGCGCTGCTGGATAAATCATTGCAGTCCGTGCGTCAGCTGGTCATGGAAGTGGATGCGCTCGCACATTTTTAATCGTTATCATGCAAGGCAGAGAGATATGGTAAAGGAGCAGTCTTGAATATACATGAGTATCAGGCCAAGGCGGTATTAAAGGATTTCGGCGTATCGGTGCCCGCAGGTGTGCTGGCTTCTACTGTCGAAGAGGCGGTTGCGGCAACGACTGCGCTTAGTGGCACGATCTGGGTAGTGAAAGCACAGGTTCATGCCGGCGGTCGCGGCAAGGCAGGCGGCGTTCGCCTCTGCCACTCGCAGGCGGAAGTGAAGCAGGCAGCAGCAGAAATGCTGGGTATGACGCTGATCACCCATCAGACCGGAGCTGCTGGCAAGCTGGTGAAAAAAGTCTATGTCGAGCAGGGGCTCGATATCGCACATGAATATTACCTCAGCATGCTGGTGGATCGCGAGGCTGAAGCGGTGGCATTTGTTGTCAGTCCGGCCGGCGGCATGGATATCGAGCAGGTAGCGGCAAATACCCCTGAGCAGATCCTCACGCGTGTGGTGCGGCATGAAGCTGGCCCGGATGCCGATGATTGCGCTGCAATGATCGCCAAGCTGGGCTTGACCGGTAGGGCCGCAGAGGCTTTTCCAGGGCTTGCAGACGGTCTGTATCGCGCCTTCTGCCAGACTGATGCCAGCCTGTTGGAGTTGAATCCACTGATCCAGACGGGTAGCGGTGAGCTGCTTGCGTTAGATGCTAAAATGGCAATTGATGATAATGCTCTCTATCGCCAGCCCGAGCTGGCTGCGTTGCGCGATACCGGTGAGGAAGATCCGCGCGAAACGGAAGCCGCACAATTCGGATTGAATTATATTGCGCTCGACGGACGAATCGGCTGTATGGTCAATGGTGCAGGACTTGCCATGGGCACGATGGATATCATTCAGCTCAAGGGTGACAAACCGGCCAACTTCCTCGATGTCGGTGGCGGTGTGACAGTAAATGCCGTGTGTGAGGCATTCAAGCTGCTCTTCTCCGATAAGCATGTGAAAGCAGTGCTGGTGAATATCTTTGGCGGCATCGTGCGTTGTGACCTGATTTCACTGGGGCTGATTGAGGCGATCAAGACCCATCCGATGCGGGTGCCGGTGATCATGCGGCTGGTCGGTACCAATGAAGAGTTGGGTAAACAGATTATACGGGATGCCGGACTGGATGTACGCTGGGCCGCGGATCTGGATCAGGCGGCGGAGTTTGCTGTTGCCGCTGTAGGGGAGAGCTAGAATGACACTTTTTCAGGACAGAAAAACTGCACGGCCCTCCGGCCGCCCGCAGGGGCGAGTGCACGGAGGCACGAGATGAGCGTGTTACTGAATAAAAAGACGCGTGTGATCTGCCAGGGTTTTACCGGCAAGCAGGGCAGCTTTCACTCCGCACAGATGATTGACTATGGCACCACCTTTGTCGGCGGTGTAACGCCGGGCAAGGGCGGACAGACCCATCTGGATCGACCGGTATTTGATTCGGTGGCTGATGCCGTGGCGCAGGAGGGTGCTGAGGCGACTGTGATCTTTGTGCCGCCGCGTTTTGCCGCTGCCGCGATTATCGAGGCGGCTACTGCCGGCATCCGGTTGATCACCTGTATTACCGAAGGGATTCCGGTGCAGGATATGCTGGCCGTGAAGCGTCAGCTTGCAGCATTTGACTGCATCCTGATCGGGCCGAACTGTCCGGGTATTATCACCCCCGGAGAAGCCAAAATCGGCATCATGCCCGGCCATATCCATCTGCCCGGCAGGGTCGGTGTGATCTCTCGCTCCGGTACCCTGACCTATGAGGCCGTCGAGCAGCTAAGTCAGACCGGACTGGGTCAGTCCACCTGTATCGGTATGGGCGGCGATCCGATTCATGGCATGGATTTCATTGATGCCTTGCGGCTGTTTGAGGCAGACGCGCAGACCGAAGGGGTGGTGATGATCGGTGAGATCGGCGGGGCCGATGAAGAGCATGCCGCAGCATTCATTCGCGATCATCTCACCAAACCTGTGGTTGCCTTTATTGCCGGAGCCACCGCACCGGAAGGTAAGCGTATGGGCCATGCCGGTGCCATCATATCCGGCGGTAAGGGCACGGCTGAAGCCAAGTTTGCCGCTCTGGATGCAGCCGGTGTCGCTGTCGAACATAACCCGACATTGCTGGGCCGACGCATGCAGGCGCTGCTAAAGTAAGCAGATCGCGCCGGTTCTCCCGGCGCGAGTTGAGTTAATGTATCAGCGTGCCTTGGTGCGGGCATTCACTTCTGCGCTGATCCAGTCCGGTAACTGATCTTTTTTTGCTGCTTCTGTCAGCCGGCCGGTCAGAAAACGATCACGGCACAGGTTGCGTATTTCTGCCGGTTGACCGAGTCCCTGATTCATCAGCTGCATGTAGGTGCGGCTATCTATCTTGGAGGTACTCATGATATGAATGCGAATCCAGAAGTCGGCGGCGGAGTCCCGGCATACCTGTGACGGCTTATCCGGCCCCTCCAACATTGTTTTGTCGTGTCCCGCCATCTCATCAACAGGATCCGGGGCAGTCTGTTTGGCAGTACTATCCGGCTGCGGGGGGCCGGCAGGAAACAGTTTGATGGGTTTGATCACTGTAAGAGGGCCCATCGAGTTGGCCTGCTCGGCTTTCGGGGTCAGCCACTGCGGAAACTGGATATAGATGAACAGGCCAATCACTGCGCAGGAGAGGGTGAAGAGCAACAGGAGCAATACGATAAACTGTATATTCAGACGCTTCTTCAGTTTGATCGGGGCGGGCTTTTCATCTTCATCACCTGCGGCGGTGAATGAGCGCTGATCCGTAGTGGTTGTTAATTCAGGACTCTTTGGCTTTGGCGCAGGCAATAGTGATTTTCTGTTTGTCGATTTTTCATCAGAAGTCTCTATTGTATTCGTATTGAGAGACGGCTTATCCGGCACACCGAGAACAACGATTCTGAAAAGCTGCTTGCATAGTTTGCAGTGAATCTTTTTGCCGACAGCCGCACGCATGCGTTCATTAACGCCGTATTTATGCAGGCAGTGCGGGCATTGGATATATTCCATTCATGCTCCCGGGTTCTCATATTGCGGTGAATCGTCTGCTTTCCTATCAAGTTCTGTGCCAGATCAGCGGAGAGTATGCCTTAATAGTGGTCATAGTGCTGCACTATTCGCGCTTATGGGTTTGACTCTGTTTGCAGGCCGGCTACAGTAGGATACAGGTTAAGATTGTTACCGGGAGGATTGAAATGAAAAAGCTGTTGATTGCTGTGGTTGCGCTGCTGCTTGTTGTTGCTGGCGGCCTCTTCTTTGTCTGGTCGTCGCTGGACGGTATCGTGAAAGCCGCGATTGAAACCTATGGATCCGAAGCCACCAAAACAGAGATCACCGTTGCCGATGTGAAGCTGAAGCTGGAAGAGGGCTCCGCAATGATCGGGGGCCTGAATGTAGCCAATCCCAAAGGTTTTACCGATAAGCATATCTTTCGACTGGGTGCGATCAGTACAAAAATAGATACCGCAACGGTGACTAAAAATCCGGTTGTCATTGATGAGCTGATCATCAGCTCACCCGAGGTGTTTTACGAGATTGATAAAGCGGGCGCTTCGAATGTGGATGCGCTAAAACGCAACCTGGGCGCTTCATCTGCTGCTGCAGCGAGCGATAAGCCGGCATCCGGTGAAGAGACGAAGGTTATCATTCGCCGTCTCGTCGTCGAAGGCGGCAAGGCCAGCCTGCGCATTGCAGCCCTTGGTGGTGAAGAGAAGAGCGTGACGCTGCCGCGTATTGTATTGACGGATATCGGCAAGAAGAGCGGCGGAGCTACAGGTATGGAAGTGGCGCAGATTCTCTCCGGTGCGATGCTTAAGAATGTGCAGGGTGCAGTGGCCGGTGCCGGAGTGCAGCAGTATCTGGGCAAGTCCGCCGATATGCTGAAAAAGAGCGGTATGGATAAACTCGGTGGTGCAGCCGGCAGCAGTGCCGGGCAGCTGGGCGGAGCCGTCAAAGGTTTGCTGGGTAACTGATCGGATAACAGGCAACCGGTATGAAATGGTTACTGATTATCCCGGCACTGTTACTGCTGCTGGGCCTTGTCGCCTATACATTCATGGCGATCCAGTCGCAAAAAACACCGGAGAGGCTGGGGCTGAAGCAGGGCGTGCTGCTGCCGTGTCCCGATTCACCCAACTGTGTATGTAGTGAGGCACATAGTCAGGGCAGCGGCGAGCACGCTATCGCGCCGGTGCAGGCCGCTGACGGGGCATGGGCGAAGTTGAAAAAGCGCATGATCGATCTGGGCGGCATCATCGAGCAGGATGACGGCCATTACCTGCATGCCACATTCAGATCACCGCTGTTCCGCTATGTCGATGATGTAGAGTTGCGTCTGGATAGCGCGCAGGGGCTGATTCATATCCGCTCCGCCTCCCGCGTCGGCAGATCCGACTTTGGCGTCAACCGCAAACGGGTGGAGCAGATCGTGCAATAACCCTGCTTGACCGCATGTGGATTCCTCACACTTAGCAGATACAGTTCATCATCATCATTTTAATAGCACAGAAGGGGCAGGGCAATGGCAGAGGTTCAGATCGGTACACCGCTATCAGCGCGGGCAACACGCGTGATGCTGCTCGGCTCAGGCGAGCTGGGTAAAGAGGTGGCCATCGAGCTGCAGCGCCTCGGCATCGAAGTGATTGCCGTAGACAGCTATGCGCATGCACCGGCAATGCAGGTGGCTCACCGCTCGCATGTGGTCAATATGCTCGATGCTGATGCCCTGCGTAGCCTGATTGAGTCGGAAAAACCGCACCTGATTGTACCGGAGGTGGAAGCCATTGCCACCGATACGCTGGCAGAATTGGAAGCGGAGGGTTTTAAGGTAATCCCGACAGCGCGGGCAACCCAGCTGACGATGAACCGCGAAGGCATTCGCCGTCTGGCGGCCGAAACACTGGAACTTGCTACCTCACCCTATCGCTTTGCCGCCGATCTCGAGGCATTCAAAGCGGCCGTTGCAACCATCGGCATGCCATGCGTGGTCAAGCCGATCATGAGCTCATCAGGCAAGGGGCAGTCGGTGATCCGCAACGAGGCCGATATCCAGTCTGCCTGGGCCTATGCTCAGGAGGGTGGCAGAGCCGGCAAGGGTAAGGTGATTGTCGAGGGCTTTATCGACTTTGATTATGAGATCACGCTGCTCACCATCCGTCATCGTGACGGTACATCATTTTGCGCTCCGATCGGCCATTTGCAGGTTGATGGCGATTACCGCGAATCGTGGCAGCCGCAGGCGATGAGTGAGGCGGCGCTGGCTTCTGCCCGCCATATTGCGCAATCGGTCACTGATGCGCTGGGCGGCTCCGGCCTTTTCGGTGTTGAACTGTTTATCAAGGGCGATAAGGCGATCTTCAGCGAGGTATCACCGCGCCCGCATGATACGGGGCTGGTAACGCTTATTTCACAGGATCTCTCCGAGTTCGCGCTGCATGCGCGCGCCATCCTCGGCCTGCCGATTGCCAATATTGTACAGCTTGGCCCGGCAGCCTCCTGCCCGCTGGTGGTTGAGGGCGACTCCACCCAGGTTGCATTCGGTAGTCTCGAGCAGGCACTGGCTATGCCTGATACGCAAATCCGACTGTTCGGCAAACCGGCAGTACACGGCAAGCGCCGTATGGCTGTAACCCTTGCGCGCGGCGCCACGGTTGAAGAGGCGCGCGCAAAAGCTGTTGCCGCTACCGCCAGCATTAAGGTGTCGTTGTAGGCTTTCTTTTATAGCTAGTAATGTGTCTGACGCAGTATTTCGGTCTAATAAAGTCTAAGGGGTAGTGCCCTCTTTTATTCTGTATAAGGAATGAAATCACGCCCTTATTCACTATGGCTCTTAAGAAAAGGGCTCTCCCCCTGTTGTCTATCGTCTCCTTATCCACATTAATAACTATGGGTTTGTAAGGAGATAAGATGTAAAGACCGACCTTGACACTCGGTCTTTGTCTGTTTCATTATGTAGTTAATACCAGCGTGGTATACTAGGAGGTCAACATGAGTACACATACGGATGTAGTTATTGATCATTTTCTTGACGCGATCGGGCAGGTACATGGTGCGGATTACAAAGACAGAACGTCCGTTATTTTTTGCGGAGGGCACTATTTCAAGGTGAAGTACGCTCATCAAGATAAGGGTTCAATTGTGCCAGTCGGTCATCTGGATTTGATGACCAAAGATCTGTTGGAAAATCCCGAGCAACATCAGGCACACCACAAGGCTCATTTTACCAACGTATAAATCTAACAACTGACCAATAGAGATATACCTCAGCGCACAGGCGGTTCTTTGAGGTAACTCTCTTGGTCAGTTATGACCGATTACAGCGATGGGTTTTCGGCGTTTTCTGAGTAATGTTTACCTAACTGACTTCGACGGTTTGCGATCTACATCAACGATATAATCGTCGTGCAACCAGTTGCGGCCGAGCAGGATGTGATAGGTCATGTTCTTGCGTGATTTCAGGGTGAACAGCACAGTTTTTTCCTGCCCATGCCAGTGCACGGTCAGCGGCACTTTGTAGCGTATGCTGGCGCCCTCGGCGTTTCTGATGCGAGTCACTGAGTCGACATCGGCGCTGAGATGCCGCTGCTCACCGGAGCGGTTGCTGACCATAAAACTTATGCGCTGCACAGCACCTGCAGATGTGGATTTGATGATGCGAATATCGCTGGCATCAATCGAGCAGCTGGCCGCACCCGTATCAATACGGGCCTCGAAGTCGATACCCGCTTCCACAATAGTGATCTGTTCAACTGCGCCGACGATCTGTTTTGTAGTCTCTGTCGCCTGAACGGGCAGGCCCAGAAAAATGCAGATAACCAGCCATGGCAGGCGGGCAAGCAGGGGTGTCAACAGAGTCTGGGTTTAACGGACGAACTGGATATCGAGCGTGCGCAGATAGGTGTGCAGGCCGGCATCCTGAACAGGGAAGACATAAGCATCCTGATCCGATTCATTGTGATGCGAGTGCCACCAGCCTGGCGGGGTAACGAATACGGTATTGGTCGCCCACAGCGCTTTCACCGGATCGATGATATCCCCGTTATCATCTACCTTTTTACCGATCAGGGTATATGTGTCCGGGCCGGAGAACACAGCCAGATCAAGTGCTACAGATTGATGGCGGTGGGCCCTCTGCAGGGCACCGGCAGGCAGCAGGTTATACAGCGACCACATGGTGTGGGTGATGGTTTTGGTTTTGGCGCAGTCGCTATTGCCGAGGATGATGCCGACGCGGTTGCGTTTCTGCTGCAGCGAGATATCCCGGATGCGGGCAATTTCGCCATCCATGTAGGCCTTGCTGTAAAATGCCGGCTGAAAGCGTGGAGCGGTCGGTGCAACACCCAGATAGGTCAGTAGCGGGCCATCATGCGTCCAGTAGAGGGCGCTATCCTCATCGGCAAAGTGGGTGATGCCCTGATTGGCCGGCAGTGTAAACGCATCGCCTTGCTGCCAGGTGATGGTGCCGCTTGCCGTTTCACTGCGGCCTGAACCGCGCATGACGAAAAACACTTCCGATGTTGCCTGCACACGGGTTGTGATCTGCTCGCCTGTGCAGATACGTACATAGTTGGCCAGCAGGCCGGGCGCAGTCGCAAGGTAGGGTGTTTCCAGCACGGCCGAGATATCAAGTGCAATCACACGTGTATCCCCATGCTCGTGCAGTGAGGCCGGAAACGGCTGAATCGGTACTTCGTTCAGGTCCGGTGTTGCGGCAGCACTGTATTCCCAGCTGACGACCTGCTCGGCCCACTGTTGGTTATTGGGGGTCATGCCGACTCCTCTGGATGATATCCGTTTCATTTCGTTGTCTCTTATAATTTCTGCCGCCATGCATCGATATCCTGCATATCCTGAAGATATTTTTCATAGGCCAGTGCTTCATGTTCGCTGTGAAAGCCGGTTGTGCGCAGGCGGAACCAGAGCTTGCCCTTGATCTGGACACGTACGTACTCGGCCTTGATGCCGCGAGCTTTGAAATTAACAATTTCCCGCTCTGCCTCTTTTTGCGTTTCGTAGGATGTCATGTTCACCACCCAGCTGCCCTTGGCTATGGCCGGAGTGGTGGCTTTTGGCTCGGGTTTAGGTTGAGCTTCAGGTTGAGGTTCAGGTTTGGCAGGCGGTGTAATTGTAACGACCGGTGTGGTGACAGCATCGACAACCGTGCTGGCAGGCTCGGTAACGGCAGGTGTCTCTTCCTCCGCAGCCGGTTCGGCCATGGTCTCCTGCCAATTCTTGCTGGCCGTGCTGGATAACACCGCAGTCATCGTATGTACCTGCTGCTCCAGTTCCGCGATACGTTGCTCATAGGCTTGAGCCTGTGTTTCCAGCATGGTCAGACGTTGCTGACGGGCCTGGCCGTTGTCTCTGTTTTCCTGGGCCAGCGGAGCAGTAGTGCGCTCTAGTTCACCGACGCGATCAGTAGCGCTGCTGGCAAGCCATGTAGCGCCGCCGACTATCAGCGCCAGTACGGCGCCCAGAATATAGATCATACTATTTGCCAGCAGCTTCATATTGTTTGCTCCATCCTTCTGAGGCTCCGCTACAGGGGTGCTGTTCGGCGGAGTGGTGGTGCGGTCAGGATTTTCAGTTGGCTGATCGGTTTTTGCTTCAGCAGTATGCTCCTCTAGGGCAGCGGTTTCCGGCAGCTTGTCGGACGGGCTGTCAGCATCTCCTGAGGCATGGCCCGTGAGGAAGGCCAGATCACTTTCTATATCGGATATGTTTGTCTTGCCGGCCGGGGCAGATATCTCCTCTGGCAGGTCAATATCAAATTCAGCTTCATCCACGTCCGTATCCGCTTCATCAAGGCGGGAAAACAGTGCATCTTCCTCATCATCCGGCTGTTGAGCGGGTGTGGTTAATGAATCGGCAGTGGTACTACTCTGTGCAACAGGTGTAGCCGGAGCTGCGGTTTCTTCGGCCGGAGCGTCCGGGAGAGCATCGTCTTTGGCGAGCTCTGGCATCTCATCCGGGTCAGTTGCTTTTACGGGCTTATCTGATTTTCTTCTATCCGGCAATGCATCCGGCACGTCATCATCCATGCTGGCCGAGAGAACGTCTTCCATCGAAGCTTCAAATGCGCCATCCAGATCCGCAAAGTCCGCCCGATCCTGCGTAATATCCGCATCCGGTTGCTCTGTGATGGTCTGATCAACTGCATCTTCCTGATTCAGATCATCGCCTGGTTGCGGCTCATCCAGAGGCATATCAAGGTCAAACAACTCATCCGAATCGAGAATGTTATCATCTGATAATAAATCGGCAGCGCCCGATTCTGTCGCTTTTTTGACGTCGGCTGATTCAGTCATATCTCCTCCATTATTGCTAGCCGGCATTTATGCTGCACTGCCGGTAATAATACCGGTATCTACAGGGAGAAGGGCCGTTTATAGCTTCTGTGTCCAAGCATCTTTGATGCCATATTTGACAGCCAGTGATCGTTTATAGGCATCAGCGTCATCCCTGTTGGCAAAGCTGTGTGAGCGCAGCCTGTACCAGAGGCTGCCGCGGATGGTGGTTTGTGAAATATCTGCCTTGATGCCGAGGCCGAGCAGGCGCGACTGCTCCTTTTTGGCGGCAGCATGCGAGTCCAGCGACACCAGGTTGATTACCCAGCCGCCCTGATGCGCTTGTGTTGTTGCAGGTTTGACACTGCGCTTCGGTGCCGGTGCTGCTGTTACGGGGGTAATCACGCGTGGCGCACTCACCTGCTTTCTCGGCATTGCTGCAACGAAGCTTGCCAGGGATGTAATCTGGTCCTGTAACGCACCCAGTCGGGCCTCAGACTGAATCCTCAACTGCTCCTGTGCCGAGAGTCGCTGTTCCAGACTTTGTATGCGTGTGCTGCTATCGGTTGTGTCACTGCCATGATCTGTGCCGCCCGGACTCATCAGCAATGCCAGCGCGGAGAGCAGGATGGCAACAACCGCCAGAATAGTGGGCAGTCGTTGACCGGGTGACTGCCCGTCTGTATCACCGATTGCGGGCTCAGTGTGCTGCACTGGTGGTTCGGGCCTGTCGGTAGCTGTTATGCTTTCATAGGCTGGCGACTCCATATCAGCAGCTTCGTCTGTCTCTGTTTCCATCGCATCCACTGCATCCGGCGTCATATCATTATGGGTTGCGACGGTGGGCTCCATGCGATCCGGAAAGCCCGAAAGATGCTGATTGTCGTCGTCCCATGGCGCAACATAAGGGTCATATTTTTTATTTCTATCCGGTAGTCGTGGATGGTTGGCTAGCGGGTCATCTGCAGCCGGTATACCTGCTTCAGGTCGTTTCTGATCATCGTAAAAAGGGTCGAAATCGGCTGTGTCGTCCAGATGATTGAGTGAGAAATCCTCGTCACCTGTTTTTTTATCAGTCATAGCAGCTCTCTCCGGTCGTGGTCATGTTCATCGGAACCTTAGCCTGATTAGTTTCATCCGGCTAAGGTCCATTTTTTCAGGGGGTAGTGACGGCCGCACCGTTCGGCAGAACCAGTCCTACCTCGGCCAGCCAGCCACTGGTGGCATCTTCGATGTTATCGGCATAGGGGATGTAGGGTTTGATATCCAGCACCGGTGTGCCATCGAGCATATCATGCCCCTCGATCGTCAGGGTACGTCCCTTGATTCCTGTCAGGCGCACGGCGGAGAGGCCGATGCTGTTCGGTCTGTGCGGGCCGCGCGTGGCAAACAGGCCGCGCCGTTGCTTCGGTCCTCTGGGTGGAATCACTGTCGGGTTCCAGCCGTTATTCAGATGCATCCAGTAGATCACCCAGATATGAGAGAAACCATCCAGGTCCGTCAGCGCCTGCTCAAAATTCATGCCGGCATTCAGGTGGATTTGCGCTGTCTCCGCCTGATCCAGAGTGGGCTGTCGCGGTGTGGCAAAACGCTCGCGATAACCGCTCCTGACAACACCGATTGCCTGCATATCCACATGCATGCCAGCACTCTCTTCATGGCTGATCGCGTCTGTATATTGTTTGATCGGTTTGGCGGCACGTTTTGCTTTTATCGCATCACTCATGCAGGGATCGATTCGTCATGATGCAGTACCAGCTGATCCTGCTCGCATTCAATGCGCGCCACGCCGCCTTTTTGCAGCACGCCGAACAGAATGGCATCGGCCAGCGGCTTCTTGATATGCTCCTGAATCTGGCGTGCCATCGGTCTGGCGCCCATCAGCGGATCATAGCCGCGTCTGGCCAGCCACTGTTTGGCCTCCAGTGAGACATCAAGCTCCACTTTCTTGTCCAGCAGCTGGGCCTCCAGTTCAATCAGCATTTTGTCGACAACATGCAGAATGATCTCTTCCGAGAGTGGAGCAAATCCGATGATCGAGTCCAGTCGGTTACGGAACTCAGGCGTAAAGATACGCTTGATGGCTGTATCATCATCCCCCCTGCGTGGTTGCGGATTAAAGCCTACGGCATTCTGCTGCATCTCGAATGCACCGGCATTGCTGGTCATAATCAGTACGATATGACGGAAATCGGCTATGCGCCCGTTGTTATCGGTCAGCGTACCGTGATCCATCACCTGCAACAGCAGGTTAAACAGATCCGGATGCGCTTTTTCAATTTCATCCAGCAGCAGTACGGCGTGCGGATGCTTGTTGATGGCTTCGGTCAGCAGCCCGCCCTGATCAAAACCGACATAGCCCGGAGGAGCACCGATCAGGCGCGAAACGGTATGCGACTCCATATATTCTGACATGTCGAAACGGATCAGCTCCACACCCATGATACGGGCCAGTTGGCGGGCAGCTTCTGTCTTGCCGACACCTGTCGGTCCGGTAAACAGGAAGGAGCCGATCGGCCGTTCCGGGTGGGAGAGGCCGGCGCGTGAAAGCTTGATGCTTGCCGCCAGCTGGTCGATAGCCTTGTCCTGACCGAAGACGGAGAGTTTCAGGTCGCGATCCAGATGTGCCAGCTGCTTGCGGTCGCTGGCGTTGACCTGTTGATGCGGTATGCGCGCCATGGCTGCAATCATGGTCTCGATATCATGCACATTGATGCGCGTACGTCGTTTCTGTTCCGGTTTTACGCGCATCGCGGCGCCCGCCTCATCGAGCACATCGATCGCGGAGTCCGGCAGCCGGCGTTCACTCAAATGCCGTTTGGCCAGTCTGGCCGCATGTTCGATAGCAGCCTGCGAGTAGCTGACTGCATGATGGGTCTCCAGACCGGACTTCAGTCCTTTGAGAATCTCGATGGTCTCTTCCACACTCGGTTCGGGTACATCCACTTTCTGGAAGCGGCGGGAGAGGGCGCGATCTTTTTCAAACAGGTTGCGGAACTCCTGATAGGTGGTGGCACCAATACAGCGCAACTCGCCATTGGCCAGTGCGGGCTTGAGCAGGTTGGATGCATCCATGGTGCCGCCGCTGGCGGCACCGGCACCGATAATGGTATGAATCTCATCAATAAACAGCACAGCCTGATCCTGCTGTAGCAAGGCTTGCAGCACGGCCTTGAGCCGCTCTTCAAAGTCGCCACGGTATTTGGTGCCGGCCAGCAGTGCACCCATATCGAGTGCGTAGATTGTGGCATTGCGGATGACCTCGGGTGCCTGATTCTGTTCGATGCGCAGGGCCAGTCCTTCGGCAATTGCTGTTTTGCCCACACCGGCATCACCGACGAGCAGGGGATTATTTTTGCGTCGGCGTGACAGAATCTGCACACAGCGTGCAAGCTCCTCACTGCGGCCGATCAACGGATCGATCTTCCCGTCCCTGGCGCGTTGGGAGAGATTAATGCAGAACTGGCCCAGCGGAGACTTGGCTGCTGCGGAGGCGTCGCCTTCAATCGACGGGTGTTGCGCATCCGGTTCGCTACGGATTGGTTCATCGCGCATGGCGTTGTGCGCCATAAAGCTGACAATATCCAGCCGGGTTACGCCCATGCGGTTGAGAAAGTGGACGGCATGCGAATCTTTTTCAGAAAAAATTGCGACCAGCACATTGGCGCCGGTTACTTCGCGCTTTCCGGAGGCCTGCACCTGCATGACCGCGCGCTGAATGACGCGTTGCAGGCCGATGCTGGCTGTGGTTTCGCCAGCCTCTTCCGGCAGTGTTGCCACATGTTCACGAATGAACTGACTCAGGTCGCCACGCAGTTTTTCTATATCGGCGCGACAGCCAAGCAGAACACCCAGCGCATTCGGGTTATCCAGCAGGCCCAGCAGCAGATGTTCTACCGTAACGAATTCATTGCGGCGGATATGGGCATTGCGGAATGTGTCGTTCAGTGTTTCTTCCAGTTCTTCGCTCAGTATTCCCATGGCAAGCACCTCACAATATATCGTCGCAATATCTGTGCCAATTCATCAGCCGTTGTCAGCATGACCCTGGCCCTGGATGCGATGTAATCATTCATCCGTATCCCGCTCTATAATACAGCGTAACGGGTGTCCGCTGGTACGGCTGGCGGTTTCCACCTGCTGCAGCTTGGTCTCGGCAATATCACGCGGATAGATACCGCACAGTGCGCGGCCCTGCTGATGAACCTCTATCATCAACCGGTTCGCCGTAGCCTCCGATTTGTGAAAGAAACGGATCAATACGTCAACCACAAAATTCATCGGGGTAAAGTCATCGTTCAGCATCAGAATGCGAAACATCGGTGGCGGCTGCAGTTGTGGTTCAGCCGTTTCTGTTTCAGGGTTACGCACCATATCCGGGGTTCTTATATCACTCATGTGGCGATGATAGCAGGATGGGAAATTCTTGTCAGGGGGCTTAAAGTGGCAAAGCTGAAATGTATTCTTTGGGATGTTGACGGTACGCTGGCCGATACCGAGCGTGACGGGCATCGCATAGCTTTTAATATGGCTTTTGATGAAGCCGGACATACACGCCAGTGGGATGTACCTACCTATGGCGAGCTGCTCAAGGTCACCGGCGGCAAGGAGCGTATTCGCTTCGATATCGAGCGCGGTGGTATGGGCGATATGCCGGCTGCTCAGATTGCAGACCTGCATGCGCGCAAAACTGCTCATTATCAGGCGCTGATTGCCGAAGGGCGGATTCCGTTGCGCGCGGGTGTCAGGCGCTTGCTGGAAGCAGCTTTTGAGGCAGGTATCAAGCTGGGCGTGGCCACGACAACAACCCCGTCGGCACTGGATGCCCTGATTGAACACTCTCTGGGCAGCGAATGGTTCGACCGTTTCGCCGTGCTGGCGGCAGGGGATATTGTACCGGCCAAGAAGCCGGCTCCGGATATCTATACTTATGCCATGCAGCAGTTGGGTATGGATGCCGCCGAGACACTGGCGCTGGAAGATTCCGCGAATGGCTGGAAATCGGCACAGGCGGCCGGTCTGCGCTGTGTGGTGACGGTGAATGATTATACCCGTGCTCAGGATTTTAACGGGGCAGATCTGGTGGTCTCCGAGTTTGGCGAGCCGGGCAGGGCAATCGAAGTACTGGCCAATCCGCACGGGCTGGCGGATCTTGAGTATGTGACGCTGGCGCATCTGCAGGCGCTGATGCAGACGTGAAGATGCCGGATATAGCTCTGTTTGATTCGCATTGTCATGTCGATTTTCATCATTTTGACGATGATCGAGATGCCGTTTTTGAGCGTATGCAGCAGCAGGGTGTAACGCGCTTGCTGGCGGTGTCGGTTGAGCTGGAGCAGACACCACGGCTGCAAGCGCTGGTGGCTGCCCGCGACAATGTCTGGTTTTCGGTCGGTGTACATCCGAATCATGAAGTGGATAGCGAGCCTTCTGAAGAGGAGCTGATCCGGCTGGCTGCCCATCCGCGTTGTGTGGCTATTGGTGAAACAGGCATGGATCTGTTTCGCCATCATGTGGATCCGGCACTGCAGCAGAGCCGTTTTCGCACCCATATCCGGGCGGCGCACCGGCTGAACAAGCCGGTTATCGTGCATATGCGTGATGCTGATGAGGTGACGCTAAGGGTGCTGGCAGAGGAAAATATTGCCGGTTGTGGCGGTATTATGCACTGCTTCTCATCCTCCTGGCCGGCGGCAAAGCAGGCACTGGATATGGGGATGTCTATCTCTTTTTCCGGCAATGTAACATTCAAGCGCAATGATGCGTTGCGTGATGTGGCCAGGCAGGTGCCGGATGAATTGCTATTGATCGAAACCGATTCGCCATATCTGGCCCCGATGCCGATGCGCGGCAAACGTAATGAACCGGGCTTTGTCCGGCATGTGGCCGAATGCCTTGCCGAAGTGCGCGGTGTGTCGCTGGAGAGACTGGCGGAGCAGACAACGGCGAATGCGATGCGTCGTTTCGGGATCGGGTAGTCAGTCCAGGCGAGATCTGGCCTTTGTGGGGCAACTGTTCCAGGGTGTCATAGCCTGGGTGAAGTAGTACCTTCCGCCTGAGCCAGCGCATGGGTGGCGGGTAGTTCTGCTTCGATGATATCATCCATTTCATGGATCAGGTCTTTCAACCATTCGCCACCTTTCGGGTCATGTGCCAGTGCAACTGCAATATAGCTGTGTCCATCATGCTCGATCAGGGCACTGTCGGCATGCCAGTCCCGCCACGAACCGGATTTCCGGTACATGCGGATATCCGGGTTTTGCATGGCACCGAGTCCTTTGACGAACTTATGGTTAATCGCCGGTTTGGACAAGATGCTCTTCATTTCTGCTGAGTATTGCGGTGAGACCAGTGCACCTGTTTGCAGCATGTAGTAGAAGCGCGCCACCTGTATGGCGCTGGCCCCGTGTGAAAGGTGATGCAGCGGATCGCGATGGTAGGGCGCTGTGCCGGCATACTCCTTGCCGACCCACAGGCCGCCATTGTGTTGCGGGTCGTATAGCTGGTATTTGGGCAGTGCCATTACCTGATTGATCTTGTCCTTGCCAACCATACGGATCATGGCTGTGGCATCCCTGTTGGATGAGTTGCGGATCATACGGGTCATGGTGGCGCGCGTTTCGTCGTTCAGCGGCAACTTCCCCTGTTTGATCAGTTCAAATGCGGTTAGCAGTACGGCGATTTTCGGCAGGCTGGCAGCGTACATCATCTCATCGCCGTTGATCTGGGCAACATGAGGGCTGGACGGGTCAGTGACATCGACCAGCGCCACGGCAAGTCGTTTTTGCTGGACGGCGCGGGTCAGATGCAGCGCCTTGACGCGCTGGTCCAGTTTTTTCTGCAGATGTTTGCTGGCATTGTCGCGTATCGGATGGTGGCTGGTTGGTGCAGCCACAGACTTATACGGCACCATCAACAGAAATAGTGCTGCTGCTATGATATGAAATTTAAACTTCTGCCTCATCTTGCTTCTCCCCGCAGGGTTTGAGCTGCAATCTGCTTACAACATAGCACAATCATGCATAAAAAGTCAAAGCATATGCATGCGCATACAGCCGTGGCGCGCTTTGGTTTATGCGGTGACGCTGGTCAGCATCAGGCCTTTGACTTACATTTATGCCGGATGAAAACGATATCGAAAGCAGGGTGGTCATGGGCCATCTACGACTGGGCCAACTCAGCCTATACCACGACGGTGATGGCCGGATTTTTTCCGGTATTTTTCAAGCAGTTCTGGGCTGCCGACCTGAGTGCTAACGAAAGCACCTTCTGGCTGGGGCTGGCCAATGCGCTCTCCGGCCTGCTCATTGCACTGCTGGCACCGGTGCTTGGTGCCATGGCCGATCAGGGTGGTCTGAAAAAGCGTATGCTGCTGAGCTTCACTTCGCTGGGTGTGTTGATGACCGCAGCCTTGTTTCTCGTCGGGCAGGGGCAGTGGATCTGGGCCGTGGCGATTTTTTCATTCGGCGCCATCGGCTTTTCCGGCGCCAATATATTTTATGATGCGCTGATTGTGGATGTCAGCAATCGCAGTCAGTTCGACCGGGTCTCTTCGCTGGGGTATGCACTGGGTTATCTCGGTGGTGGCCTGCTGTTTGCCGGTAATGTGCTGATGACACTGCATCCCGAGTGGTTTCTGCTGGCAGACAAGGCCGAGGCCGTGCGCTGGTCTTTCATTTCGGTAGCAGTCTGGTGGGCGCTGTTCACCTTGCCGCTGGCCCGTCATGTACGGGAAGAGGGCGGGGCGGAGTCGACACACTGGGGGCAGGCCGCGCGTGACGGATTCTCACAACTCTCCGGCACCTTTCATCACCTGCGCGGCCTCAGGCAGGTATGGCTGTTTCTGCTGGCCTATTTCCTTTATATCGACGGTGTAAATACCGTTGCGCGCATGGCTGTGGACTACGGACTGGCGCTCGGTTTTGATGCAGCCGTACTGATGACGGCGCTGCTGATGACACAGTTTATCGCTTTTCCTTCGGCACTGGCGCTGGGTTGGTTGGGTGAGCGCTGGAGCTGTAAGGGTGTGCTGCTGATCTGTATCGGGGTTTATGCAGCGGTCTGTATCTGGAGTTCAACGATGCAGAATACTGTCGACTTCTACTGGCTGGCGGCGGCTATCGGGTTGGTCATGGGCGGTGTGCAGGCTCTCTCCCGCTCGATGTATGCGCGCATGATTCCGGCTCATCAGTCGGCGGAGTTTTTCGGTTTTTTCAATATGCTGGGCAAGTTTGCCGCGGTAATCGGCCCGCTGATGATGGGCGTAACCAGTATATTCACCGGCAGCGCCCGTATGTCGATCCTGGTGATTGTATTGCTCTTTGCCGCTGGCGCAGCTTTACTCTATCGTGTGCAGGAGTAAGCGCCGGAGCTGCCGGCAGGCGATAGTGGTTTTGAGGAAAAGGTTTAAAATTATAATGGTTCATGGGATGGAAGGAGGCTGATGATGGTTACTGTGTTATTATCGATACTGGCGGCGATGGGGTTGCTGCTGATCTATATCATTGTGATTTATAATCGACTGGTGGGATTGCGTAACCGCTTCAAAAACGCATTTTCCCAGATTGATGTGCAGTTGAAAAGGCGTTATGACCTGATTCCGAACCTTGTTGAGACGGCCAGAGCTTATCTCAAACATGAGCATGACACGCTAGAAGCCGTTATTCAGGCGCGTAATCATGCGCTGGCAGCCATGAAAGCTGCGGGCAGTCATCCGGGGGATGCAACAGCCATGAAATCGCTGGCCGGAGCCGAAGCTGCGGTGGGTGGCGCGCTGCTCAACCTCAATGCCGTGATGGAAAATTATCCGGACCTGAAAGCGGATAAAACCATGGCCCAGCTATCAGAAGAGCTGACCTCGACCGAAAACCGCGTCTCTTTCTCTCGTCAGGCCTATAACGATGAGGTGATGTTCTACAACACACAGCGGGAGACATTCCCCGATGTTATTTTTGCTTCCATGTTCGGTTTTAAAGAGGCTGCACTCTGGGAGCTGGCCGTGGCGGCCGAACGTGAAACAGTGAAGGTCAGTTTCTAAAAAGCATTCATCACGAACAGTGAACGGCGCGCACAGTCGCGTCGCTATAGCGGTTATGAGCAAGCTGATGGCGCATGTTAGTGCTGTTCGCGGTCAATAGGTTGGTACTGGATGGTGGATTTCTTCGGACAACAAGAGCAGGCAAGGCGGCAAACAAAGCGGCTGGTTATACTCTTCTCTATTGCTGTTCTGATTATTATTATGGCTGTTTATCTGGCAGTCACGGCCGGCCTGTTTCTGGCCCAGTTTTTTCAGGGGCAACAATGGTTTTTCTCTGTTCAGTCGCTATGGAACCCGGTGCTGTTTGCCTGGGTGGTCGGCCTGACACTGCTGCTGGTTGGTGGCGGTAGCTTCTATCGCCTGTATCAGCTCAGGCAGGGCGGGGGGCGGGTTGTTGCACAGATGCTGGGTGGCTCGCGCATTGCATCGGCAAATAGTGATCCTCTACTGCGCAGACTGCTGAATGTCGTTGAAGAGATGGCGGTAGCCGCAGGCCTGCCCGTGCCGCCGGTCTATATGCTGGAGCAGGCGGGAATCAATGCCTTTGCTGCCGGTTTTTCGCCCGCAGACGCGGTGATTGCCGTAACACGCGGGGCGGTGGATCTGCTGAACAGGGATGAACTGCAGGGCGTGATTGCACATGAGTTCAGCCATATCCTCAATGGCGATACACGCCTTAAAATGCGGCTGCTGGGTATGCTATTCGGCATTACACTGATTTCAGATGCCGGCATTCTAATGCTTTCATCGCGACATACGCTGAGCTACTCCAGTCGCGAGCGTGGTACGCATCCGGCTCTGCTGGCTATCGGGTTTCTGCTGTTTCTGGTCGGCACGACGGGTGCAGTCTTCGCCGATCTGATCAAGCGGGCCGTGTCGCGTCAGCGTGAGTTTCTGGCGGATGCCGCTGCTGTTCAGTTTACCCGTAATCCGACCGGTATCGCCAATGCGCTGAAATTGATCGGCGGTTACAAGGATGGCTCGCGAGTAACACATCCCGCCGTGCAACAGACCAGCCATTTCTTCTTCGGCAATGCCATCAAAGGTGGGCAGAGCGACTGGTGGGCGACACACCCGCCACTGATCGAACGCATTCGCAGGCTGGATCCCCGCTTCAACGGGCAATTTGCGCCGCTTGACGTTGCATGGCGTAGTGCCGGCAACCGCGAAGAGGCCGTAACCGCGCTGGCAGGATCATCAGTCCGATCGCAACCGGTTGAGCGAAGATATCAATCTGCAGATGCGGTGGCGTCGGTCGGCCGGATGGATGCTGCTAGCGCGCAGGGGGCGCTGGCACTGCTGCCGGAGCGATTGCGCCGGTTTGCCCGTGATCCGTATACGGCGCGCGCGATTGTTTATGCTCTGCTGCTCGATGCGGATGCCGGGATGCGCACGCATCAGCTGGATAGATTGCGTGAAAAGGCTGATGCCGCTGTCTTTCGCGAGTTGCTGGATATTCAGCCTCTGATTGCCGGACTGGCGGATCAGCTGCGCATTCCGCTGCTGGAGTTGCTGCTGCCGGCACTAAAAGAGTTATCCGCTGCCCAGTATCCCCGATTCAAAGACAATGTGGAGTTACTGATCAGGGCCAATCAGCAGGTCAGTATGTTCGAGTATATGCTGCACCGGATGCTGTTGAAGCATCTGGCGCCTGCCTTTCAGGCCGTGAAGCCGGTGGCGAACAGGCAGTTGTCAAACGAGGCTGTGCTGGTAGATCTGGCTGTGGTGGTGGCGATGCTGGTACGTCTGGGTAAACATGTGCAGCCGGCGCAGGTATATCGCCATGCCATGGGACAGTTTGGTGAGCAGCATGAGCTACCGGTCATGCCGCGTAGCGATGCCTGCAGCATGGCCCGCCTCGATACGGCACTCAACCACCTGCAGAATGCCGCACCGCTGATTCAGCAGAAGGTTATCACTGCCTGCTCCGAGGCCATTGTGGCTGATGGCCGGGTAGATGCACATGAAAGGGAGATGCTGCGTACCGTGTGCGATGCGCTGGGTTGCCCCATGCCGCCACTGCAGGCCGGCGGCCGGTAAGAGGCAGGCGCAGGTTTCCACCTGTAGCGATATAGTTGGCACCTTCTTTGCTGCTTTATTGTAACAGGTTCCTGACAAGGGAGTGTGAGCATGGATGCACACGATTCTGATATAGCTGCGGAGAGGCGCCAGTTCCTTAAAACATGCGGCCAAATGGCGGCAGGCGCCGCTGCTACGCTGGCGTTTCCGGCTATCATCAGTGCGCGCAACAGTCGGCCGACCATACGTGTGGTCGGCACACATGTGACGCTGCAGGAAGCCATACGTCAAAAAGCCGAACGGGATCTCGGCATCAATATTGAGTTCTATCCCGGTGGCAGTGCCGAGGTGCTGCTCAAGGCATCCACCGACCCGAGCGCGTTCGATCTCTATGAGCAGTGGTCCAACAGTCTTAATGTGCTCTGGCAGGCCGGCACCATTCAGCCGATCGAAATCAGCAAGCTAAAGTACTGGAGTGAGATCAATGACCTGACCAAAAAGGGCCGTATTTCGCCTGCTGCCAGAATCGGTTTGGGCGACGCCCCGTATAAGTTACTCTATGCCCAGTCTGACGGTTCACTGGGTTCGAATCCGACCGGACAGATCAGTTTCCTGCCCTATGTACATAATGTCGACTCCTTCGGTTATAACTCGGCGGTCATTCCCAGGGGCATTCCCTATCAAACCGAGAGCTGGGGCTGGCTGCTTGATGAGCGCTATGCCGGCAAGGTGGCGCTGGTGAACGAACCGACTATCGGTTTGTTCGATGCTGCACTGGCGGTGAAGGCGCGCGGATTGATGGACTTTGCCGATATGGGCAATATGACACGGGCGGAGCTGGATGAGCTGTTCAAGATTCTGGTCTCCTACAAGAAGCGCGGCCACTTCAGGGGGGTGTGGACTTCGGTGCCACAGTCTGTGGCGCTGATGCGCTCCGGCGAGGTGATGATTGAAAGTATGTTCTCACCGGCTGTCAGTGCGCTCAACGGTATGGGCACACCCTGTATTTATGCCGCCCCCAAAGAGGGGTATCGCGCCTGGCAGGGGGTAATGTGCCTTTCCAGCCAGTCAACAGGTGAGCGACAGGAGGCCGCCTATGCCTTTATGAACTGGTGGTTATCCGGCTGGCCCGGTGCCTTTATTGCGCGCCAAGGTTATTATATTGCCAATCCAGAGCGCTCCCGTCATCTGATGTCGGCCTCGGAGTGGGATTACTGGTATGACGGCAAAGCGGCAAGTGAGCCGCTGCGTGGTACCGACGGCCGTATCTCGGTGCAACCGGGTGAGGTTCGTTCCGGCGGCTCCTATATCAAGCGTTTCGAAAATATCGCCGTGTGGAATACGGTGATGGACAGCTATGAATATTCGCTCCTGAAATGGAACGAATTCATGATGGCCTGAGACGCAGATGCCGCTGTCGTTGAAACTCAGACATAAAGTGATTGTCGGCTATCTGGCGGTAGGCCTGGTAGCTACAGTGATTGCAGTGCTGGCCTATTTTGCCTTTGACAGTGTGCTGACGAATTTCAGGAGTTTTATCTACGCCTCCAACAAGGCGCAGGTGAATCTTACCCTGTCACGCGATGTATCCGAGATTCAGCGGCAGGCGCTGATTTATACCTATGAAGGGCATCCCAGTGCTGCAGAGCAGGTGCATCTCCTCTACCGTTCGATGATGCAGGCGCTGGATGATGATCAGGGGCTGGTGGTTCATGCCGCGCTGATCAGCGAGCACCTGAAAACCTATATGCAGGCTTTTAAGCAGTTGCAGCAGCAAAGAGAGTTGCAGTATCTGTTGATCCATCGTGATTTCAGTAATGCGGCAGCCAAAGCCGAAGCGTTCCTGCGCCACCACATGCAGCAGGAGCAGGCTTCCGATGGCGACACGCTGCTGCTTGAGGATGAGCGTATCATCAATACGCTGCTGGAGATCGAAAGGGATGCCATGCTCTATTTTGATTCGCTCGACCCGAGCTATATCAAGCGCGTAAAGCGTGGTTTCTCCGAGGTCAGAATGCGCATGCAGGCTATGAATGCGCATCTCAGTCAGCAGGCTGGCAGGGCCAAAGCGCTGGATGCCAATGATAATATTGATGAATTCGAGCGGATTTTTCTGGAGGCGGTACAGCGCACGCGTGGTTACCTGTTTCTGGTCAATGTGGTGATGAGTGCTGAGGCCTACGAGGTGTTGTATAACGCCAGAAAGATGTCCGAGCGTGTCAGGCTGGATATGCAGGCTATTGAGCAGGACACATATGCGATGTTGCGCTCGGCTATTGAGTCAGTTGTTGCAGCAATCGCACTGTCGTTGCTGTTTGTTGTGCTACTCTCCTTTCTGATCAGCCGTAATCTGATACGCCCTGTCGTGGGGTTGACCACGGCTTTCAATGCTCTGTCACGGGGTTCGTATGATACGGCCATTCCTGCCTACCATGCCGATGATGAAATCGGTGATTTGACACTTGCAGCTACCGTATTCAAGGAAAAGAACCTGCAGATGAGCATATTGCTGGAGCAGTCGAAAGCACTGACAGAGGAGGTGAAAGAGCGGGAGACGCGTTTCAGGCGGCTGGTCAGGCAGGTGCCGATCCCGCTGGCCTATGTGACAAAGACAGGGGCATTCGAGTTTTTTGGCGCTTCACGAAGTTGTGTGGGCAGCACAAGTCGAACCTGCCTGATTGGGTGCCGGATACAGGTCCAAAGCACCCAAGTGAAAGTAGATCGCATTGCGAAACCGTTCTCTGTTGCGAAAGCCATTA
>Ga0210044_10000579_pt1 | contig 55680 bp, 38 predicted proteins | sample CryGey13umfilter_2_FD_183959 | JGI IMG/M metagenome (GOLD analysis project Ga0210044, IMG submission 183959) | Groundwater microbial communities from aquifer in Utah, USA - Crystal Geyser 4/9/14 3 um filter (SPAdes) (version 2) | ecosystem: Environmental > Aquatic > Deep subsurface >...
GGTCGAAGCCGCCGAGGGCATAGCCCGAGGCATCGGCCCCTCGGGGGCCGAACATTCCCCAGCCCAAGGTGCAACCTTGGGCAACCGACGCCCGCCCGCGCGATCCCACAAGTGTACAAACTCCAGTCGGCCCTGAAGGGGCCGCCCATTACAGCCCAACGTGAAACGTTGGGTGAACCGCGCGTGAATGCCCGAACCCACGTCGTCGAACCGCGCGTGAATGCCCGAACCCACGTCGTCGAACCGCGCGTGAATGCCCGAACCCACGTCGTCGAACCGTCTCCAACCGCCTCCCCCCCTCACTCCCGAGACACCTTCTCCAGCGACCGCAGCCGCGCGTTCGGCAGAATCTGGAACCCCGTCACACCCTTGCGCAGCACCGCGATGTTCTGCTCGTGCCACAAGGGGACGTAGGGCAGCTCGTCGGCGAGGAGCTTTTGGGCCTCGGCATAGAAGGGCTTGCGCAGGTTGCGATCGGGCTCGCGGCGCCCCTGCTCGAGCACGGCGTCGAGGCGCGCGTTGGAGAAGGCGCCGCGGTTGCGCCCGTCGCCTTGTGGGTTCTCGTACGGAACCATCGACGAATGGAAGGCGACGTAGAGCAGATCGGGCTCGATGGGGCTTGGCCACTGCAGGCTCGCCAGCTCGAAGTTGCCCGCGTGAACTTGCGAGAAGAACATCCCGAACTCCATCGTCTCGACGCGGATTCCCACGCCCACCTCGCTCAACTGCGCGGCGATCAGCTCGGCGATGGCCTTGCGAAACTTGCTCGCCGAGACCCTGAACGTCAGGTCGAAGCGGGTCTTGGGGCCATCGCCGTCGGGGTCCGGATAGCCTGCGGCGTCCAGCAGCGCTCTTGCTGCGGCGGGATCGGTCGCGTAGCGCCGGACGTCCGGTTCGTAAGCCCAATGGGAGGGGGCGAGCATGCCCGTCGCCTTAGTCGCCAAGCCGCGGAACTTGTAGTCGATGATCTCGTCGCGATCGATGGCCAGCGCGAAGGCCCGCCGCACGCGCACGTCGTCGAGCGGCCGCACGCGGGTGTTGAACATCAGGTAGGTGAACTTGATGGACTCCTCGCTCTCGACGGTCAGACCGTTATCGTCCTCGACGACGGGCAGCATGAGCGGCGTGACGTTGTTCAGGGCCAGGTCTGCGCTGCCTCCCAGCAGGGCGATGAGGCGCGCGTTGTCGTCGCGCACGACTTTGAAGACGAGGCGCGGCTCGTGGGCCGGGCCCAGCACGTAGTCGTCAAAACGCTTCAGCACCACGAGCTGGTCGCCGCGCCGTTCCTGCAGGGCGTAGGCGCCGGCTCCGAGGGTCGCGACGCGGGTCTTGGCGTCGGGTCTGTTCTTGTCCACATCGCCCACCTCGCCACGCGAGACGATGCCCAGCTCGAGAGACATCAAGAAGGGCGCGAAGGGGGCCTCGAGGGTGAAGGTCAGCGTCAGCGCGTCGAGCACCTCGATGTGGTCGATGTGCTTCATCTCGTGCGGCGTGCTCTCGAAGGTGACCCGGACGTCGTCGGCGGTGAGCGGCGAGCCGTCGTGGAAGGTCAGCCCGGGTTTGAGTCTGACGCGGAACTCGGTGGCCGAGACCACCTCGATCGACTCGGCCAGAACCAGCTCAGGAGTGGAATCGACCGTGTCGTACGTCACCAAGCCGGCGAACACCAGCTTCGAGAGCTTGGTCCCGATATCGTCGGTTACAAAGCGCGGGTCGAGGGACTGCGGCGAGGACTCGACGAGCACGACGAACCCCTCGGGGATCTGCTCGCCGGTGCAGCCCGCGAGCGCCCAGGCGCACAGCGCAATCACGAGCCCGTCACGCCCACACCACCGCATCAGAGCCACCCACAGCACGCCCGAGCCCACAAGAATCAAAGGCGAGGGCCAAGAGAGGTCTAGGAGAAGTCTTGCTTCTGGCGAAGCTCCACGTCCAGCTCGTCGGGAAGAAAGTCGAGCCGAGGGGTCCAGGCGAGGGTCAGGTTGGACATCAGCGCCCCGCGCTCCTCGACCCAGACCACGACCGTGTCGAGCAAGTCGCCGATGCGTTTGGCGAGGTGCCAACGGCCTTCCTGCGACTCGGCGTTGTCGTTGGAGCCCATGACCGCGGTCATGAGCCACTCTTCCTTGGACCAAATCTCGCCGACCGAGCTCATGACGAAGGGAGAGGTGCCACGTTGTGGGTGAAAGCGGAAGGAGATGTTGCATTTGAAGACGAGCTCGCCGGAATCCTCGAACTGCAGCGGCAGCACGAGCTCCCCGACGACGTGGTTTGGTTGTCCAACGAACATCACGGTCTGCTCACCCATGGTCATCCTCAAATTGGCGATAGTTGACAGAGACTAGCGTTTCGCTCAGCGGCCAAGTTGATCGTGCCCACATGTGTGCAGGCGCGAGCTTCGGGGACTCTCTCACACTTGCCGGACCGGGACAATGAACGGATGCAACCTCCGAGAAGCCCGTTCGGAGCGGGGTGAGCGCAGGGTTCTTGTGAGTCGGTCCTCGGCGCAGTCCGAGAATCACCGTTGGCGCTTTCCACTTTCCCGCAGTGGGCGAAGTAAGGTAGAGAACAGCTCCAGAACCTGTCAGATGGGAGCCTCTCGATGTCCAAGACCCCAAGATTCGACGAATCTCGCTCGACCCAGCCAGCTTCGCTGTCCCGTGAACCCCAGCTTTGGCGAGGGTTTGGCCGCTCGTCGGCCGTGTTCAGGGCCGCGCTGGTCGCGTTGTTGGCGGCGGCGTTCGCAGCGGCGGGCTGCGGCGAAGACGAGCCCGGCGAGGGGGTTTCTTCAGACGGTGAGCTCGATTCGGCGCTGCCCAACGGTAAGGCCGACAGCCCTTACAGCGACTGCCAGCTCGACGCCGTCTTGCTCCTCGTCAACGACCCGAAGGTCGACGCGGACGTGCTCAAGGCCGCAGGGGTCCACAGCCGCGCGGTGCGCAACCTCATGGACCGCAGAGCGGGCAAAGACCTCGTCGCTGGCACCGAAGACGACACCTTCTTCGCCGACCTCGAGGCCGTGGACGCGGTGCCCTACGTGGGCGCGGCGGCCCTCTCGCAGCTCATCGCCGCCGCCGGCGAGGGCTGCGTCGGACAGGTCTACCCGGACTACGAGACGATCTTCTCGCCGCAGCCCTACGAGGTCAGCCATCTGGCCAAAGCGCGGGAGCTCATCGAGGGCGCCAAGCACAGCGTCGACATCGCGATGTACAGCTTCAGCGACGCCAAGATCCGCTCGGCGCTGGGGGACGCGGTGGCCCGCGGCGTCAAGGTGCGCTTCCTCTTCGACACCGCCAACGAAGACCGCAAGAATCCGGCCGGGACGGGCTCGGCGGCCCTCGAGGCCGTCGGCGTCGACGTCCGCTACGTGAACAAGATCATGCACCACAAGTTCCTCATCGTCGACGGCCCCCAAGAGAGCCCGATGCAGGCGCTCACCGCGACACTGCTGAGCGGCAGCGGCAATTGGTCCAACTCGGCCGGGACCCGATACGACGAGAACACCACACGCGTCAGCGGTTCGCCGGAGTTGCTCCTAAGATTCCAGGCCGAGTTCAATCGCCTCTGGAAGAACTCCCGAGACTTCGTCAGCGCGCCGCTGGTCAGCTTCGAGACGATGCCCATCGATCCGACGCGGATTTTGGACGACCCGAAGGTCGACGCGAAGTTCACCTCGGCGAACTTCACGACCTACGTCTCCTCGCGCAACGGACCGACGTTCACCGTCGAGGCAGGGCGCGACGAGATCGCCGACAAGCTCGTCGAGCTCATCGATGGCGCCGAGGTCTCCATCGAGCTCGCCTCGGGGCACCTGCGCTCCCGCAAGGTCTCCGAGGCGCTGCTGCGCAAGCGCGTCGAGCGAAAAGACCTGCCCATCCGCATCTATCTCGACGGCCAGGAGTACATTTCGGAGGGGACACAGGCCGTCCAGGAAGCCGAGCTCGCCGACTGCCTCGTCGACGCCCAGACCGAAAAGCAGAACCAAGACTGCTTGGACAAGGGCTACCTCTACTCGTTCGAGATGCAGCGCGCTGGCATCGAGCTGCGCTTCAAGCACTATGCGTATCGCTGGCACTACGCCTACGCGCCGCAGATGCACGACAAGTTCCTGATTGTCGACCATAAGGTCGTGGCCTCCGGCAGCTACAACCTCTCGGACAACGCTGAACACGGCACGATGGAGAACAGCATCCTCTACGACGCCTCCCGTTTCCCGGTCTTGGTCGAGGGCTTCGTCGAAAACTTCGATTCCATGTGGGAGCTCGCGCGCGCCGATGAGACCTACGAGAAGCTCATGGCCGAGATCGAGACGGGTACTGGCCCAATCCCCATCGTCTATGACGCCATGTCGTTGACTTGGGCGCAGGTGACGGCCCTCAAAGAGGCGCTCCGCGACCATTGCTCCGACCTCGAATCCGACGCGTTTCGAACCTCACCCGAGAAGCACTACACCTGCACTCGAGTGCCGTAACGCCGCCCATCGTCACCGCCCATCGGCACGGCGCGACGGGTGTTCGCCACCCTTACCGCTCCAGAACCCCCAAGCGTCGACAGCACCGCGTCAGATTGGCTGCGGAGCTGTCTTTTAGGAGTGAATCATGAAGTTAACCCAGAAGATGCAAGATGCGCTGAACCATCAGCTCAACTGCGAGATGATGTCGTCGTACCTCTACCTCGGCATGTCCAATCGCCTCATCGAGCTCAACTTTGTCGGGGCGAGCCAGTGGATGCGGATGCAGGCAGAGGAGGAGCTGGTTCATGCGATGAAGCTGTACAGCTACCTGCAAGACCGCGGCGGCCGGGTGAAGTTGGCTAACCTCGAGGCCACGCAAGAGGCCGGGCATTGGAACGACATGGTCAGCGTCTTCAAGGCCGCGCTGGCCCATGAGGAGCTCATCTCGACGAACTTCTACGAGATGGTCGACCTCGCCTTGGCCGAGCGCGACCACGCCACGAACAACTTGCTGCAGTGGTTTGTGGCCGAGCAAGTCGAGGAGGAGGCGACGTTGGTGACCCTCATCCAGAAGCTCGAGCTCGTTGGAACCAGCGGGCCTGGGCTCTTTTTGCTGGACCAGGAGCTGGCGACGCGAGTCTCCATCGTCACCATTCAAACCGCTCCCTAAGTGGCTCAGCTTCACTCGCTTCGGGGAGTTCGCTGCGTCGGGCGCCGTTTGGGCGACGCACCTCACCTGCAGAAGCAGGCCAGCTCGGCAAGATCTGGATTGCGGCGAGCGCTCGCAACAGTTATGCTCTTGGCCGCGTCGAAACGGCGCACTTTGCCTTCGTCCTAGGAGGGCACGAGGAATGAGACAACAGCTGGTCAAGATCGCGCGTACGGACGCGAGCTGGCTCGCCTCGAGCCCGCTCTGTTCCGACTGGCGCGCGAAATCCGCTCGCTGAGCGAGCGGCGCGGAAGCGTCGCAGAAGGATTTGCCATGAAACTCTACAGCAGCAAAATCAAACCCATCGCTCAGGAGATGACCCGCGCGCTCATCAACCAGGAAGCCATCGAGGTCGACGACGGCAAGGCAGCGGAGGTCGAGCTGGACATCGAGTCCACCCTCAAGGAGTACCTGCGCTTCGACCGTGAAATCAACGACGAGGCGCGCGCCTTGGTCGAGAAGCGAGGGCTGGACTACAGCGCCTTCGGACGGACCAAGCGAGACCTCGCCAAGCGAGAGAACTTCGGCATCGGAGAAGACGCCCTCGCCTGGATCATGGACCAGCTGATCGAGCTGCTGCTCTACACCCCGCACGTCGAGGAGGTGTACTTCGAAGACAATAAGCTGCGCTTGGTCATCCGACCGATCCTGCGCAAGCACATGGAAGTTGACGAGGATCTCGACGAAGAGGTGCGCAAGCGCATCAAGAACTTGAGCGAAGGCAGCACCTCCTGGGACATCAAGTACGAGCAGGTGATGAAAGACATGAAGCGGCGCAAGGGTCTGGAAGACTAGACAGGTCGCTTTGCGTGAGGGAGCCAAGAAACGACGAAGGGCGCAGCATGCTGGGCCCTTCGTCGTTTCCAGGGATTGTCGTTCAACGCCGCCGCCGCGTTGCCCACAGCCCCAGCAGCAGCCCGGACAGCGCGCTCAGCAAACCCTTGGACAACGGGCGTTTCGCGGCGCTGACGGCGCATGAGCAGCCGTCCTCCTTGTTCTTGGGCGGCACCGACGCGTCGGGCCCGATGTCGGCGACCTCCACCGCCTCCGCCGCGCCTTCGACGGGGACCTCGGCGAGGTCCATGGGGTCCTCGACGACCCCCTCCGCGACGTCGGGCTCGGCCTCGAGCTCCTCCGGCGCCAGCTCAGGCTCAGGCTCGAGTTCTGGCTCGGATGGCGCCACGCAGACTCCTTCGGAAGCCAAGGCGGGAGCGAGCAGCTCGGCGGCGAGCGCGGCGATCAGGTCATGGCGCTGTTGCGCGTCGGCGATGGCCTCCAGCGGGAAGCCAGCGGTGATGATGTCTCTCCCCACCGCTCGAACGGCCGCCGCGCCTCCGTTGTCGTAGGTCAGCACAACCTCGCCACCAGGGGCCACATCTAGAAGATCGGGGTATTCGACGCAGACGGCGTCCGCGGAGCAATCCCCGAACACGAGCGAGGAGTCCAACGCGTAGCGTGAGGCGTCGACGACGGTCGAGCCCGCGTCGTCGTTGAGGTAGCGGGCGCCGAGGACGCCCTCGAAGAAGGCCTTCTCCTCGACCGTGCCTCGCTCGACGAGGTGCCAACCGAGCTCGGCGCCGCTGATGACCAGCGGAGTGCCACTGGCCGTGAGGAGGTCGATGGCCTGGCGCTGGCTTGGGTCCACGCTCAGGCGACGCGTCGAGGTCTCGCTGGTCGCCCAGACGACGAGGTCGTAGTGGGCCCACAACACGGCCTCCTCGACGGCCTCGTCGAGGGCGGTGTCGAAGCCGGCGCCGGCGAGGGCGTCGGTCAGGGCGGGGCCGTAGATGCGGGTGTAGCTGCGTTGGTTGACGGGATCGGCCTCGAGTTGGCTCTCTCGGTCGACGCCATCGACATAGAGGAGGCGTGCACCGCCCAAGCTCGGGCGTTTCCCGCCGACGATGGCGCTGTCGAGGCTCTCGCCGCCGTCGTTCGCCGCGCTGACCTTGACGTAGAGCGTGTCGCAGTCGGCCAGGGGCAAGACCACCTCGGTGGCACCTTCGACGACGACGGGCACCGGCGAGAAGAGTACGCCGTCCGCGGAGAGATAGACGTTGAAGCGGGTAGGGCTGGCCTGAGTCGCCAGAGGATCCTCTACGGCGCGCCAGCGCACGTGCAGCCCTTCGACCGTGGTCGTGGCGCTGACGTGCGTCGGAGAGAGCGGTGGGAGCGGGGCGTTCGGGCCGTTGAGGGCACGGATCAAGCCGACGAGCAGGCCGCGTGCCACGTCCTGGCGATACTCGAGGGTGCGGAGCAGCGAGGCGTCGTAGGCGGTGTCGTGGTAGGCGACCTCCATGAGGGCGGCGGGGACGCTCACGGGGGGGCTGATGTTGTGGGTGTTGACGTCCTCGTACCAAGCGTTGCGGATGGCCCTCAGCTCGCCGAAGTTTGCGCCGATGACGCCATGGTCGGTCCAGGCGGGATCCCAGTTGGCGCGAACCCGCGCGACGACTTCGTTTTGCAGTGAGTTGGCCAGCTCCATTGTCCCAGGCGGCAGGTTGGTCTGCGCGAAGTTGGCCGGCCAGGCCGACTGGGCGACCCACATTTCCGGGTACCAGACCCAGGTCGAGGTGCCGGAGCTGGTGCAGCAGTTGGTGTGCAGCGCCAAGTAGACGTCGGCGTGCCGATAGAGGGCGTAGAGCGGTCGCGCGGACACGTCGTTGACCAACAGCCAGGTGGGGGCGCCCAACCAGGTCAGAAACGTCTCCGCAGACTCCTGCCAGCGTGGCAATCCAGAGGGGGTACCGGCGGAGCTCTCGAGCTCACCCATGCCGCCGCCCACGCGAATCGCATCGGCGATGATGACGCGGTCGGTCGGGGTGCCCTCGTTGGAGAGAGTCACTTGATAGTTGACGCCAGCCTCGAAGGGGAAGACGCCGAGATGCCGCCAAAAATCGGAGGGTTCGCCGGGCGTGTCGGAGGCCGGCGGGATGTTTGGGTAGACCGAGGCGGCGAAGGTTTCAACGAGCGTGTCGTCCTGCGGCAGGGTGCCGACGGTGGCGCCGCCGAGGTGGCTGACGGTGATTTTAGCCGCCGCAGAGCGATTTGTTCCAGACAGGAAGTAGAGGTAGATTGGGTAGTTTCCGCTCTTGCTGACACTGAACGTCCAGGTCGCGGTGGCGGTCTCGGTGTCGGAGCCATAGGCGTAGCGATAGGTGCCGCCAAATCCGGCCGCGCCGCCTGCGCTCCAGGCGCCGGTCTCGGCGTATGGCGCGGCGGGCCCGTCATTGTCGACGACCACGGAGACGTCGGCGAAGGAGCGTTCGCGAATGGGGACGATCTCGCCGCCAGCCCTTTCGAGCATGGGCAGCAGGAATTCGATGGCCCACTGAGAGGTGTGGATGTCCTCGCGAAGCCCCTGCGTGATGCCCCGCTGAAAGTCCCAAACGCCGCCGCTGGTCTGGATGCCGTGGCCTGGGCTCATGGCGATGCGTTTGCCGGCCAGGGCGCCAGGCCTGTGGGGGCTGAGGCTCGTGAGGTGCGCGGGCGCTTGGAATTTGGCGTAGCGGTGGTAGGCCAGGGCGGCGCGCTGCAGGATCTCGGCGGAGACCTCCATGCCAACGGCTTCCTGAGGCTTTGGGGTGCCCGTCACGGCCGGAGGCGGCTCGGTCGGGGGCTCGGCCAGCACAGGGCCGCCCAGAGTGAGCGCCAGCGAGAGAATTGCGAGACGAACGAGGTGTTTGGGTGCCATTTCTAGACCTTCGTCGAGGCGGAAACGAAGAAGCAGAGGGTAGTAAAACTGCGACGTCGTAGGACAAAGAATCGGCTTCATGTGGAACTGAAGCAAAAACGAAAGCGGGTCCTGCCCGAAGGCTGGACCCGCTTGGTCGTGAAGCGAGAGAGCGCTTACTGGGCTTTGGCTGCGGCGGCGTTCTCGTTGTGCGCGTCCGCAAAGAAGACCGCGAACTTGCCCAGGGTGTTGAGCTCGCCGTAGCTCCAAGCGCTGATGTCGGTGACGTCGGTCTCCAAGGTCCTCATGGTGGCCACATCGGCGTCGGTGCCGTAGTAGGACAAGCAGATGAGCGCGACGAGCTTCTCGACGGTCCGCGTGCTCTTTAGGTAGTTGCGAAACTTGTCGAGAGGGATCTTGTTGTCGAGGTAGACGCCGATGGAGCGGCAGAAGGCTTTGGACTCTTCGACGAAGTATTCTTGCAGGTTGAACTGCGAAGCCAGGGGGTGGTCAGCCGGCATTTTGACGGCTTCAGGATCGTCCGGGAGGCCGAGGAAGACGTGGTCGACGCCGCCTTCGAGGGCGACCTTGAGAAGAGTGCGAGCACACATCCAGCGGTTGAAGCCCGAGCGATCTTCGCGGAGCACCTTGCCGCAGACGGAGATGCCTTCTTTGGTCTGCACCTCGGTGTAGTACTCGTTGATGATGATGTCGCGCAGGATGTTGAGTCCTTCGGTCTTGTAGTCGGGGTCGAGCAAGATGCGTTTGGCTGGCTCCTTGAGGACCTCAGATTTGTTGGTGGTGTAGGGGATGGCGTGTGCCTCGTAGAGGTTGGGGTAGGACTTGTCGATCTGCTCCGCGAAGAGCTTGGCGATGGCCTCGTCGGTCTCGGCGAGGTTCAAACCGCTGGCGAGGTCGACGATGCCCATGATGTCCTGTTGGAGCTTGTTGCGCCGCTCGTCGGTCTGGGCGGTCGCGAGCTTTTCGAAGCGGTCGTTGAGCACGTTCATGATCACGGGAAGTCCCATCGCGCCGGTCTCCTCGAGGATCTTCGTGCGGTCGGCGTCGCCGACGGTTTCGAGGGGACGCCAGAAGTTGTCGCCGTCGAGCCATTTGATGAGCAGCGCTCTGAGGCGAGCGCGCAGCTCGTCGCTAGGGCCGGTCTGAGCGAGGTAGTAGGCGCCGTCTTTCGCGCGGAGCTGGGCGGCTTGGTCGTCGCCCTCCATCATCTTCTCGAGCTGCGCGACGGCCTCTTCGGTGATCTTACCTCGCTCGGCATCAGGCAGTTCCTTGAGGATCGGCATGAGGTTGCTGCCCTCCCCCTTGCGCACGAGGACCATGACCGCCTCGACTTTCACCTCGAGGGTGTTCTCGGCGAGGATGAACTCCTTCATCTTCTCTTTGCGCCCTTTGGCGTTTTCCCACTTCCGAACATCGTCGATGTCGGTCTTACAGCCGACGGCCGTGACGATCGTAACGAGAGTGAGCAACAGGACAATGACACGGTTCATGAGCGCAGGCATGAGGTCTCCTCGGTTCATAGGGTTCGCGCCGAGAGGTCGAGATTCGCGGGAACTCCCTTGGGTTGTGGAGCGCATTGATGGTCACAGGCGAACTGACAGCGTCGCGAGCGGGCAAAATATCAACCTGAGGGACGCAATGCAACGCGCTGGCAGGTGGAATCGCGACGGGCGAACGGGCGTGAGCATTTCCGGCGAATTGCCGAGCGGACGAGCGATTTTCGCACCGCAATCGAAACGAAACGAAAATCGGTCGTGAGCAAGCGAGGCCATACACCTCGGAGCCGTAAGGGCATCAGAGCGCGCTCGTTCGGATCACCGGGTCGGGAGGGCACTCAGTGACAAGATGGGCGCCCGAAAGCTGTACCGACCAGGGCGCCTTGCCTTATGATGTTCGAAGCGGTTGACTGGAGTTGCTGCAAAAGCCCGTTCGCGACTTACTTTTCGTTGCATTTGCTCGGCGCACGCTCCACAGAGAGGCGGTTTGGCAACGGCAGCGATCCACCTGAGTGGACTTTTTTGTGCGTCCGCTTAGAACTTTCCGTGAGGCTCACCGTTGTTCTTATCTGTGCTCGGACGCTTCTTTGGCCGCTCACAAGGGGAACCTGAAGTCCCTCTGACGGAGCTCGCCGACGAAGACTTGATGCTCGAGTTTGGTAAGGGCAACCCGGCGGCTTTCGAGATCCTCTTGAAGCGCCACCAGGCCCCGGTCTTTCGCTACATTTTGCGCTTCATCTCCAACCGCGCTCAGGCGGAGGAGCTCTCACAGGAGGTGTTTCTCAGGGTCTGCAAGGTAGCAGGACGCTATTCGAAGAAGGCCAAGTTCACCACTTGGCTCTACACCATCGCCCGCAACCTCTGCATCGACCACAAACGACGGACAGTGAATCGTGTCGAGCTCTCGCTCGAACGAACCGGTGAAGAGGACGATCGGTCCCTGGCCGACCGCTTGCCCGACACGAACAGGATCATGGCCAGCAGTGAATTGGTGCGAGACGAGTTCAGGCGAAAACTCGAAGAGGCGCTGGCGACCCTGCCAGACGAGCAACGCGAGGTCTTCACGATGCGTGAGTTTTCCGGGCTCAAGTTCAGAGAGATCGCCGATGTCCTGGAGGTGTCAGAGAACACGGTCAAGAGTCGAATGCGCTATGCACTCGAAACACTCCGCGGACACCTCGCCGCATACAGCGACTTCAGCTTCGATGCCGACGATTCGTCCGAGGCCCAACACATGAGGTAGGCGGCTCCCAGAGTTCGCCGAGCCCTTCGGATCTTGCAGAACAGAACACACTTCCAACGTTGAACGCACTCATCTCGAGCCGCCACGACAACCCAGGCGGCCGGGAGTCGAATCATGAGCGAACCACATCCCAACAACGAGCTCGTCTCTCTCCTCTACGGAGAGCTCGATGAGACCGAGGCGCGAAAGCTCCGCGTTCACTTGGACTCCTGTGCAGAGTGCATGCGGACGTTCGAGGAGTTCAGCGTCACGCGCAGAGCTTACCAAGAACTGGCCAGCGAGGACCTTCCACACCCCACGACGACCGCCAACATCCTGCGTGAGGCTCGCCTCACTGCCGACAAAATCGTTCGCGCCAAAGAGGAGACCGCTCGCTTTCCGTTCCTGCCAACGTTCGCCTTCGGCGCGCTCATCGTGCTGCTGGGAGTCGGGACCTGGGTCATCTTCAGCAATCCCATCCAAGCCCCCAGCCCTGCCGACGACACCAATAGAGGTTCTGTGGTCGCGCGTGGCTCCGAGGCCCCCATCGAAGACGAGATGGCTCGTCGCTTGGACGATCCCCGCCGAGCCGACGACAACCTAGGCGCCATCGAGGCGGAAGAGACGGCAGAAGGTGGCGAGGAGACCCAGCAGAAGAGCGCGGAGCCCGCCAACAGCGAACCCGTAGCAGTGGAGCTCCCCACCGCGGTCGCCGCCGACGAGCCCGCAGACCTCTCCGCTGGCGACTCCATGAAGGACTCGAAGGCCGGCGCCAAGTTCGACGCCTTCCGCAACAAGAAGGGGGCCCCGCAAAAACAGTCCAGCGGCGGCAAGGCCGACCTCGCAAAGGCCCCCGTTGCCGACATCGCACCAACGCTGGCCGAGAACACGACCTCCAAGACCACCGCCGCGAAGCCGGCCGAGAAGGTCGTCGCCACCGAGCCGCGAGCCAACGTCGACCAACAGGTCCAAAAAGCCCAGGAGCCACCTGTGCCGCGCGACCTCGACTCCATCGCCATGAATCGCGCTGGGGCGGCCTCTGTTGGGACCGGCGGGGCCCTCGACACCTACTCCGCTCCCAGCACACAGAGCCCCTCCTCCATGGGCGCCAGCAACGACCAGGTCCTCGATGGAGGCTCCTTCAGCGTCACGCCCCAGTCCGCCAACTTCGATCGCGTCTCGCAGGTCTACGGGTCCGACATCGACACCAGCGTGCTCGTCAACACTGTCGGGACCTACGAGCAGGGACTCGTGCAATACCAAAGTGGGCGATACACCGACGCCATCGCTGCCTTCACCAGCGCCATCAGCGCTGGGGACCAGGCGGTCGACGCCACCTACTATCGCGGCCTCACGTTCCAGAAGCTCGGGCGCCACCTCGACGCCATCAAAGACCTGCGGACCATCGTCGAGAACCACCTGAGCTACGGTAACTACCGCAACGCCCAGCTCGCCCTCGGCGATTCGCTTCTCGCCGTCAACAGCATCGACGACGCCCAATCCATGTATCAAGCCGTCGCCGACGCCGGCGGCAGCACCGCCGACATCGCGCGGACGCGCCTCGCTGAGCTGGAGACGGTTCAAGGCGGTGGAACAGGGGCGGACACCGCCTCGGCGCGCAAGGAAAAGAAGAAGGCGTCCCGCTCCAAAATGCCCGCGAAGGACAACAAGATGAAGTCCGAGAGCTTCGACGACATGGAACAGGCCGTCGAGCCCGCAGCCACGACCTACTGAGCGAAGACGCAGTCGCGAGTGCAGGGACCCGTGGTGGCTCACATCGAGCCGCTCCAGGAAACGAGCGAAATCCGCGCTGCGGCCAGCGGGTCGTGCAACAGAGGGTTGACTCCAGTGCGCCGCGTTGTCACGCTGCGGTCAACGCTGTCTATCGACGCAGACACCGTGATAAACCAACGGAGGTTGCTCGCCGAGACCCGATCTCCGACCGCCAACCCGCCGGACTATTGCACGGACCTTTGGACATGCTCAAAACCACGTCGCTGTCGCGAAGTTCACTCTTTCTTTTCGCTGCAGCCTTGTTCCTCGTCAGCTGCGCTGACGAAGTCAAACCCTCATTGCGGCCCTTAGAGGGCGCACAGGTGAACGTGAACGAGATCCTGCGCATCGAGCTGTCGGTGAACAACCCCGATGGTTTGTCGCTGGAGTACTCGGTCGCCGCCCCAGACCTCCCCAGCTTTGCCGACGTCACCTCGCTGGTTGGCAGCCCACAAGGCGGGGAGTTCCGCTGGACCCCACTCTCGAGCCACGTCGGCATGCATGAGCTGGTCTTTACCATCAAGTCGTCGGCCGGCTCCGACAGCAAGTCGGTCCTCGTTGAGGTCATCCCGGCCAACAGCGCCGCGCCGATCTTCTTGCGCCCTGGATTCGGAGGCACCTTCGATTTGGCCAAGAACCCCTGTGTCACCTTCGACATCGAGGTGCGCGACGACGACAGCTTGGACGTCGACATTCGACCCCGAGAACCCCTGCCTACCGGCGCAGTGATGCGCAAGGTCAACGACAACTCCAAGCGCTCCGACTTCGAGTGGTGTCCCACGGTCGACCAAGTCGAGCGCTCTGTGCGCTGGAACATCGAGTTCGAAGCCGACGACGGCGAACACTCGCCGCCGACGCCGCACGACTACCTCGTCGTCCTCAGGACTCCGACCAAGACCAACTGCCCTGGCCAACCCCCGGCGCTGAGTGTAACCAGCCCTTCGTCTGGAACCACCCTCTCGGGGGTGGGAGGCTACCCTGTCGAGGTGTCTGTGAGTGACGATCTGGGCGTGCGCGACGCGCCAGTCCTGCATTACACGACCAACGAGCCCAGCTCCCCGGCCGACCTCAACGACTTCGATCAGCAGCGGCTCTTCGCGGACCAAGGCGGCGGCACGTGGCGAGCGATCATTCCCCCGCTCGACCTTGCGGAAGGGCAGGAACAAACGATCACCTTCATCGTCGATGTGACCGACAACGACGATCCAGCAGGCACCAGCTGCGACCACACCACCGAGAGCACAATGGTCAGCTTCAACGCTCGCGGCGCGGGGGCCAACGTCAAAGCTCAGAACTGTGAGTTCTGCAGCGCTTCAGCGCAATGCGAGTCCGGAGTCTGTTCGGCAAACGGCGGCGGCCGCTGTCTGCCCGCCTGCTCGGGCAGCTGCACCCTCGGGACCTGTCAGTCGACCGCCACCATCGATGGCAACACCATGGACGCCTGCGGGCCCGCGGCGGTGGTCTGCGACGGCCGGCCAGCGGGAGACTGCACGAACGACAGCAGCGAGCCCAACGACAGCGTGGCAGGCGCGATCGCGCTCTCCAGCGGCGTCGACGCGACCATCTGTCCTAAGGACGTCGACTACTGGAAGATCACGGCGAGCGTCGACAGCGACATGGTCCTGGCTCTCAACGGCTTCGACACCGCCACCGCCGACCTCGATCTGGCGCTGCTCGCCATGGACGGCAACTTGATCGAGGTGTCCGGAGGGGAGGGCGCCAGCGAGTCCATTCAACACTGCATGCTGAGCGGGACGAGCGCAGTCGCAGCCGTTTTCGCCTACTCCGACACGGGCTACAGCGCCTACTCTCTGTCGGTAACGGCCTCACCGGGCGCCTGTTGCACGAACGACCAGTGGGAGCCTGACAACACCCCGTCCCAGGCCTCGCAAATCCCGACAAGCGGCGACTTCGACGGCACGATCTGCCCGTCGGACATCGACTTCGTCTCCTTCAACGTGACCGGCCCCAAGACCCTCGATGCCATCATCATCTTTGATGAGACGATGGCGGACTTGGACCTCGAACTCTACGGGCCCGATGGTGCCTTCATCGAGGGCTCGTGGACCGAGAGCGGACAAGAAGAGATCATCAAAGACCTGTCGGTGGCTGGGACCTACCTCCTCAAGATTGTGCCCTACGGCGAGGGGACGACGGCCTACATTGGGCAAGTGTCCCTCACGGACATCAGCGGTTGCAGCTCGACCGCAAGCTGCCCGCTCTTCAACGTCTGCAGCGCCGGGGAGTGTGTCAGCGACCGCTGTGATGGCGCGACGCCTTGCCCCACCGCTCACGTCTGCGCGACCTCGGGCCCGGGCTTCTCTTACGGCTATTGCGGAGCGAGCTGCACGACCAACACCACGTGCCGCACCGGCGAGGCTTGCAAATGGTTCGCGGCAGGCCGCGGCTGCGGGCAGACCGGCACCGGACAAAACGGTGACCCCTGCACCTTCTTCGAGAACTGCGGGTCACAGCGAGATTGCGTCGCGATGCCCGCTGGCTACTGCGCGCGAGTCGGCTGTCAGAGCAACGCGGATTGTGAGTCGAACACCTTCTGCTCTGAGGTAGGTGGACAGAATATCTGCGTGCGGCGCTGTGGTGGCGCCGAGCCGGCGTGCCGTCTGGCGGACGGGTACACCTGCAAGTCATTGCCGGTGGTCGGCGGGAGCACGGACATGGGGTGTACCGCTCCATGAAATGGGTTTCGAGTGGTTTGGTCGATTTCCTGAACTCGAATGGTGACACGAGAATTGTCGGGGCGTGGAGGAACTGGATGAGTGGCTCGAAAGCCTTGTTCATTTTGGTCGCATCATTTCTCGGTCTGGGCTTCCTCGGCTGCGCCGAGGAGGTGAAACCGTCCCCCGTCGCGAAATCAGGGCTTGAGATCACGGGGCTCGAGGTTCCCGAGCCAGTGCTCGAGGGCAGCACGTTGCTGATCGCCTCACGCGGCTTGGACCCGTCCAGCGAAGGACGTCGACTGCGGATCGAGGTCCTCGAGTCCGGCGCGCGGGTCGTACTCGATGAAGTGGACGCGGACGCGCGGGTCGGCCAGGCCTTCCTCCTGGACCACGACGCCTTCCAAGGGATTGGAATGGGGCGCCACGATGTCAGCCTCATCCTGATTGAGGGGGAGCGAGAGAGCGCACTCTTCCCCTCGGTCCTGACGCTCGTCAGCGAGCTCTCCGTCAACCTGAACTCGGGCATCGACGGAACCTACTTCCGCAACGACGGCGCCATAGTCATCGGCAGTGGCTTCCTCGCTGCCGAGGAGGGAAGCGTCGAGGCAGAGATCGTCGGGGAGTTCACCCCCGAGCAAGGGGCGCCGACCACGGTCTACACCAAGCTCCCAGTGAAATTGGTCGAGCCGTTGGACCGTACAAGGGGAACCGTCACCTTGACCACGGCCATCGGCGGGTTCCGGCCGGGGACGTTCGAGGGAACCATGACCCTGAGCTCGGACCTCGTGGGAGGGCACACGAGTCGCTCCGGCGAGCAGCCCGTGCGCATCGACTTCATCCCTCCCGCGCTCTTCGATTATGGGCCTACCGACCCCTACCTCGGGCAGATTATCACCGTTCGCGGGGGTGGGTTCCTAGGCGCAACCGATGCGGCCACTGGGGACGAAGCCACCGTCTTGCTCTTCGAAGGGGAGATCACCCCAGCCGCAGGGGGGGCCGCCACCCCCTTTGGCCCAAAGGAGGCCGTCGCGGTCTTCGTCTCCGGGCAAGAGGTGCAGCTCGGGCTCGACGTCGAGGTCGAGGGCGAAACCCTGATTTCCAGCTTCTTCGGGGTCTCGCGTGGCACCTTCTCCGGGCAGGTGACCCCCATCGTCATCAAGGGCACCGATGACCAACGCGGAGACGCCATCCCCATCGAGGTCAAGTTCAGCGGCGTGCGGCAGATCGTCCAGGTTCGGTTCCTGCCTGGGATGTACGACAGCCTGCGCTACTTCGGACTCTCCTCGGCGGCGACTCAAGTCACAGAGGCCGCGCTGCAACGCATGCGGGACATCTACCAAGACTACTCCGTGGAGTTCGTCACCGAGCCGCCCGCCGACTTCCTCCCCAGCGCCATTGCCACCCTCGAGGTGGGTGGACCCGACCCCAATGGGTTGGGCCTCTTCGGCTACGACAACACGCCTGGCAAGGACATCGGCAACCTCCGCCTCTTCGACTCGATCGGCGGCACCAACGCCGAGACGCAAGCCGACAACTACCCCGGCTACGGCGGGGTCTTCATCGAGTCGATCCTGTATTGGTCGTCGCATCCTGAGCTGCCATCGGCCATCCCAGGGGCGGGCCCGGAGCCCGACCCCCTCTTCGACGAGATCTTCGACCCCGTCCGTAGCGAGCCGGCGACGCTGGTCGAGGCCGAGTCGTCGTCGACCGAAGGGCGCGTTGGCATGGTGCAGCGTGCGATCCGCGCCTTGGGCTCGATCATCGGCGAGACCTCGGCGCACGAGCTCGGACACAGCTTGGGCCTGGCTCAACCGCTCGGTCCCCGCGACGCCTACCACTCGGCCTTCCCTGGTGAAGGTTGCCTGATGGACGGCGGGTCGTTCCGCGAGCTGGGCGAGCGCATGGGCGAGCCAGGCTACCCAGAGACCCACTTCTGCAACGACGAACCGGAGTACTTGGGCGACATCCTGCCCAACTGAGCCAAGCCGCTGCGAGAATTCTCTCGACTCTCAAAGGTAACTGGCTTCTCTCAGCGGCCAACCACATCGATTTCGATGTCTGGAGGTCAACGGTCAGCAAAAGAATTCGACCGCCAGCAACGAACGACGCCGCGTCCTCCTCCAAGAACGCGGCGTTGTTGCGCGCTTCCTGCGCGCAACCCTTCGGGTTTATGCGACTCTCCGCCATCCCTGGCTGCGAGTTGTTGTTTGTCCTATGGCCGGCCGCCTACTTGACGAGCCCGTAGATGCCCATCACCTGAAAGAGCGGGTCGTCCGAGTTGACCTGGGCCAGGAAAATGGCCTCCGTCTTGGACTTTTCGTAGCTCAACAAGGTGCGTAGCCCCATGAGTCGGAGCTTGCGGTCCGTGTTCTCGAGGGCGCCCTTGATGCGGTCGAAGTCATCGGCTTCGGCGTAGGTGGCTAGGCTCTGCAGGGCGAGGTTGGTCACGTCCTTGTCGGAAGAGAGGTCGACCGCCTTGCGCAACATCTCGATTCCTGGTCGCCCTTTGGCGATGGCGCTCTTCACGAGCCCGAGCGCCAGCTCGGAGCGCGTGCTGCGCAGGACCTCTTCCTCGAGCTTGGTCTTGGTCGCCTCGGGGAGCGTGGCGAGGGTCTCGAAGAACGCGTCGTCGGGGGCGTTCGCGACCTCCTTCTTGAGTCTCTCACCGTAGACGACGGGGTCGATCTGGAAGAGCGCGACGATGGCTTTCCAGCGCACGAGCGGATCGGGATCTTGAGCGACGTACTCGATGGCGCTGGTGGCGTCGATGGCCTTGAGCGCGACGAGCGCGTCCATGGCGGCGAGACGCAGGTCGTTGTCTCGCTCGGTCATCATGAACTGCAGGTTGCTGACCACGGAGCTGTCACCGATTTCGCCCATGGAGCGGATGAGCGCGAGCTTCACGTCCTTGTCGGCCTCTTTTTGCAGGGCGTCGGTGATCGTCGAGATGGCGGCCGGATCCTTGAGGAGCCCGAAGGAGATGGCGGCGTTGAGGCGGATGGCCTGCGAGCCGTCGGTCGCCATGGGGACGAGATTGGCGAGGAAGCTGCTGTCTCCCGAGTAGCCGATGGCGGCGGCGGCAGCGACGCGGTCGGCCTCGAAGCTGCTGGCGAGTTTGGCCTGTAGGATCTGCTTGGAGCGGTCATTCTTCGCCGTGGCGATCACGGAGAGCATCTCATTGTACTGCTCCTGCTCGAGGGGAGGGTTGTCGCCCTCGACGAGCGGATAGAGCACCTCGAGGAGGTTGGCCGAGCCGAACTCCTTGAGGAGCACGATGCTGGCTATGTCCTTGGGGTTCTCTTTGACGCGCGCCTCGAGCAGGGGGACGATCGCCGGGTGTTTGACCGAGAAGAGGATGGCCTCTGCGGCCTTCTTGACGGCCTCATCCTTGTCTTCGAGAGCCGCAGCGACGGCCTGCAACGAGTCGTGGCTGTTGATGGCCTTGGCCAACTCGAGCCCAACCAGACGCCCGGCGGCCTCTTTCGATTTGAGCTGCGCCTTGACGACCTCAAGAGCCTGCTCTCGCGGGTACTTGAGCAGAACCTTGAGCAGAGGATCCCTGACCTCGGCAGCCTTGATGGCAGTGACCGAGCTGGTCAGTGCGTAGAGCGCGTCGTCTCCGTCGCGGGCGATCCAGGTGAAGACGGCGAGCCGAAGGGGCTCATTGGCCGGCTTTTTCAGGACGTTCTTGAGGAGCTGGGTCTGGGTCTCGAGGGGCAGTGGCTGCAGCAGCTCGGCGATGGTCAGGTCGAGCGTGTCGGCTTCTGCGGCGGCCAGCTCTTTCTCGATCCCGCTTGTGCCAGCCTTCTCACCGCGCAGCGCTAGGGCGACCAACGCGCCGTGCTTGACCACGGGATCCACGTCGGTGGCATATTTGGAAAAGGTCTTGAGCTCTTTCTTGTCGACCATGGCTCCCAGGGCCAACACCGCAAGTCGCCTCACCTCCTTTTGCTCGGAGCTCAGGTTGGGTTCGAGCTTGGTGCGCAGCTCGGTCAACTGCTCGGGAGTCAACTCGGCTCGACCCTCGGCCGAGCCCACCAAAACCGCACCGAACACCGCCACAGCGGTGAGTGTGCAGAGGAAAGAACGTGGATTTCGCATTTCGCCTCCGAAGGTCGGACGAGGGAGTCGGTTCTGGATCAGCCAAAGTACTCGACGAGCTTGTCGTCGATGCGCTTCTCGACCTTGCCCATGAAGGGCTTGGCGAGCAGGCTCAAGTTCAGGACGATGCTGACCTTGGTGTCGTTGACAGTGAAGTCACCCTTGAACATCTTTCCGGTGACCTTGGCGGAGGTGCGATCGCGGTTCCACTCCACGTTCGAGACGAGCATCGGATAGGTCTGACGTACATCTTCGACGATCCCTTCAACGGTCTCTTTGGCCTTGTCGAGGGACATGTTGTGAACGCGTTCTCTGGAGAGTGTGGGCATCTCGGCTCCTCTTGGACATTTCGCTTCGGTTTGGGACGAGGACGGTCAGGTCGCCATCCCGTGTTTTTTCAGCTTGTTGACGAAGGTGCTCCGCTTCAGCTCCAGAGCGCGTGCGGCCTCCGACTTGTTGCCATCGGCGCGTTCGAGCGCGACCTCTAGCAACCGGCGCTCAAAGCCTTCGTAGGTGCCTGATAGCAGGTCGACATCGCCAGTCAAAGGGATCAGTGACTCGACCCCATCAGCTCGGGAACCGGGGCGTTCGACTTGACTGAGCAGCGCTTCTTGTTCGGCCAGCTGCACCTCGAGCCGAGCGATCTTAGCCCGCAGCCCCTTCCCCTCGGCACGAGGCGCGTCGCCTACCGGCTCAGAAACTCGATCGTTTTCGTTGGCCGTCGGGTCACAGAAAGCGAAAAGATCGCTCAAGCGCAGAGTCTCGCCCTTGCACACGACGACGCCGCGCTCGATGGCGTCGCACATCTCCCTGAAGTTTCCTGGCCAGACGTACTCTTCGATGAACTTCGAGGTGGCTTCCTCGAAGCCGGTGAGCACTCGCTCGTGGTGCATTGAGGCGCGGTGCAGGAAATAGTCTGCGACGCGCGGCAGCTCTTCGCGAACGGCGCGCAGCGGCGGGACGTAGACGATCTCCGCGTCGGCGCGGTCCACCAGCATGCTCAGGGCGTCGTCGAGCTCGATGTGTTCGTCCTCGTCCTCGAGGACGAGCTGCGTCGTGGCGTTGCCCACATCCGCCGAGAGAAAGAGCCTGGGCGCTCGATCTTCGTAGTCGTCGAGCTTCTCCAGCAACCGCTCGAACGAGCTCAGCATGAGGCTGTGAGCCCCCTCGATCAGCAGGCTGCCGCCGAACGCTGCCACGATCATCCCGAGCTCCTCGTCGTCGCCAAAGAGCTCCATCTCCAAGACCGCTTGCGGACGCTCGGCGGCGTTGACCCGCACGAAGGGGCCGCCTCCCATCTCCTCGTGCGCCAGGCGCGCAACGATGGTCTTGCCGACCGCGGGTTCGCCGACGAGGAGGACTGGACACCCCACCTCCAAGACCGATTCGATGGCGCCGCGCTGGCTCTCGGTCGGGTCGAGCTCCTCGATGGGATGAATGCGGTCGAGCTCTGATTTGAACGCCGCCACTTGGGCGCCCAGCTGGTCGACGCGGTCGACCAGGAAAGCGGCCAGGTCGTCGTCGTCCGCCACTGGCGCCGCCTGCGCACTGGGAGGGGTCGCCACGACGCGCTCCAGAGGCCCCTCGACGCTCAGTGGCATGGCCTCGGTCGCCTGGAACACCAGGGCTGGAGCGACTTCTGGGAAGCTCCGAAGCAGCTCGACGAGCTGGTTGTGTTGGTCGCGGCCGAGCTCGAATCCGTCGTCGAGCGAGTCGTCGGGATCTTTGAGCCCCCGAATGACCAAAACGACCCGCGCCGAGGTGCCGGCGACCGAGTCAGAAAGCGGCCAGGCGAGTTCGATGCCGAGCTGTCGAGCCATGCCGGTCATGGGGTCGAGCTCTGGGTCGTCGGGCGAATTGGCGGCCGGGATTAGGCCGCCTTCGGTCCGCAAGATGTCCAAGAAATCCGTCCACTCGTCCGGAGCGACCTCGCGCCGCAAGCCCACTGGGGAGCCAGGAGGCGCCAGGCTGACCCGCACGCTCTTGCCGCCGAAGGCAGACTTGGACACGACGAGGTAGGTGTTGCGGTCCGGAAAGAGGACCTCGAGCGCCGCCGCAAAGCGCTGAATGGGGGCCGGCGAGAGCGCTTCCGAGTCGCTGGAACGCCAGTAAGCTTTGGGAAGATCGAAGAGGGAGGCCAGGTCGCCGATGACCTGAACCCCGATGGCGACCGCCAGCAGGAGCATGGCTAAGCGGGTGTCGGCGCGGGCGTAGAGATAGACAGCCGAGAGCGCGAACAGGACGCTGAAACCGAGGCCCATGCGGGAACCGACCGCCTGCACGCTGGCGTCCTCTCCGCGCTGATAATGCCGCACCAGCACCAAAGCCGTGTCGATGACGACGAGCACTACCACCATGCCGCAGAGCAGGACCCCGGTGCGATTCAAACGCTCGAACTCGGCCAAGCCCAGGTCATTGCCCAGGCTCAGGCGCACCAGCCCGAACGCGTGGTAGAGGAGCTGCAGCAGAAAGACGATCGGACCCGCGAAGATGGCGATGCGCGTCAGGCGGTCGAGGGGGGACCAGACGGCGCGGGATCGCAGGTGGAACTCGATATCGAGCGCCTTGAAAAAAGCGAGCCCGATGGCGCCCAAGGTATACAGCCCAGGCGAGGCCAAGAGGCGAGGCCCGGCGCTCAAAAAAGTGACCGACAGCGACGCCGTCAACAGCAGCGCCGAGAGGTAGAGCCCGCGATTGTCGGTGGTGCCCTCGAGAAACGACCGGCGCCGTGAAGACTGCACCAAGACCAGGCCCATGAGCAGCGCGCCGAGAAGACAGAGCGCGACGGGCCACAAGGCCACTCCACTGCGCTCGATCTCGAACGTCTCGACCCGCTCGTCGAAAGGTCGCAGGAACGTCACGACAAGGCCCTCTCGAGCCCCACGCTCCCGCACCAGATGCCGTAGCCCCTCGAGGTCTACGGCCTTCAGCTCCACATAGGCACCATCGCCTTGGCAGGCCATCCCCACCGGACGATCGTCGAGTCGAATCCCAGGCGGCAGCTCACCTTCCGGGAAGGTCGCGGCCGTCAGGTTGCGGGAGAAGGGCAGCTCGAAACGTTGGATCGTCAGCTCGACCGAGGTCTCGGCGCCCTCGACGGCACTCCAAAACTCAGCGGTCGTGTCGATGCCGCGCCCGTCAATGGCGGCGATCACGTCGTTAGGGGCGAGTCCAACCCGCTCGTCGGCGTCCTTGACGTAGACGACACCCGCCTCGAGGTCGTCGGCCACTTCGAACAAAACGGCCTTCTCTTGGTAGCTGAACCAGACCCACCACACCGCCAGGCCCAGCTGTAGAGCGATGAGCAGGAGGTGAGCCCGAGTTCTCGGAAACTCTCGCATTCTGCCCAAAGTGTTCACTCGGTTCTTCATGGGGTGCAGTGGTGAGCGGCTGACGCAGCTCCTACGCCGAAATCCAAAGAGCAGGCGAGAGCTTCGTGTTCAATGTTCTCGCTCAGCGGCCAACGGCGCGGACTTGCTTTGTCTAGCGCTGCGCGGCGAGCGGCAGAAGGACCCGCGGATTATAGCGTGAAAGCGAGAACTTACAACGCGCCCCGGCGCGCCGGACACCCCGAGAGGCGCCGCGAGACCAACAACCCGCCGGAAAACCCTTGAGGTCGACCCCGAACGCGACGAGAATCGAAGCGCCCCTTCGCGCCAGATTTCTCCAGCGAACAATGGCCAGCAAACAGCGCTCGCCCGCGTCGCGTGCCACTTGGGATTGCAATTGACTCGCGAAAATTCAGGCGACTTGCCGATCTTCGACGACGCTCGTCTGGCACAAGCGTATCGCAGGATGCTCACGGTGCTCTCCGACCGAACCTCCCTGGCTGGCGTCGCCAAGACCGCCGCGAGCCTCGCCTGCGAGCTGCTCGACGCCGACGGCGCCACGGTCTCTCAGGTGATGGGGAACGCCGTCAAATACATCGCCGCCGTCGGCTCGGCCTCCGCCATCGCCGAGCGCACGCTGCCCATCGCCGACAGCTTCACCGGCGTCGTGATCGAGTCGAAGGAGCCCATGGTCTTCGATCCCCGCGCCGCGCCCGCCTCGAGCGTCGCCCGCGCTCGTGAGGATGTGATCCGCAGCGGCATCGTTTGTCCCATCATCCTCGAAGGACGAGTCGTCGGCACCATCGGAGTCCTGTCGCAAAACCCACACCGCTTCGACGACGTCGCCGTCGTCCGGCTGAGCGAGTTCGCCCGCTTCCTCTCCATCGGCCTGGACCGCAACCTCGACCACCAACGCCTAGAGCGCGCCGACCACTTCTACCGCCTCGGACAGCTCGCCAATCACGTCGTCGAGAACGTCGACGCCCCCCTGGGCAGCCTGCTCGCCTCGCTGGGCAGCGCCCGCGAGGTGACACGCACCCTCGAGACTGCGGCGAGGACCGACCTCGACTGCTGGCTCATGCAGGCGTTTCAGGACCTGGAGGCGATCCATCGCTTGGTCGCCGACCTGCGCATGTTCGCCACCGACGATTCCGCTCGGCTCCCGGTCGACATCGACGCCCTCGCCATCCTCGAGAAAGTCTGCGACTCCCTGCGCACTCGCATCGAACGTGTCGCTCTGTTCGACCTGATCGTCCCGCCGACCCTGCCCCACGTGCGCGCAGTGCCAGGCCGGCTCTGGCAGATCTGCTACGCGCTGCTGGTCAACGCTGTCGAGGCCATCGAGGCCAACCCTCGAGGCCACCACTCCATCGTCGTCGAGGCCGCCGAAGAGGACGCCACCCTGAACCTCACGGTTCGTGACACTGGCAAGGGCATCGCTCCCGCCGACATCGAGCTGATCTTCGAGCCTTTCTTCAGCACGAAGCACAACCGCGATCGCGGAGGCCTGGGCCTCACCATGGTCTGGCGCTACCTGGACGCGTTGGGCGGAACGATTCGCGTCGAGAGCGAGTTGGGGTCTGGGAGCACCTTCTTCGTCTGCATCCCCAGCATCGCCCCCACGGCCCACCTATGACCCTCCAAGGCCGCCAACGTGAGCGCTTCAGCGACCATCGCGTCAGGCCTGCGAATGTGGCGTGCCGATACGCCGTAGCTCTACCATTGTTGGCCATGCTGCTGAGCTTCGCCGCCTGGCGAGCGCTCGCCCAGGAGCCACAACCCCCGCCGTCGCGCTTCAGCGAGCTGTTCGAGCCCGCAACCGACGCCGAGACGCTGCAGAACGTGTTGGCCACAGACCGCAAGCTCTCTGGAGCGCGCAGCGTCGGTTCGACTTCGACAGGGGAGCTCCTCAACGGGGTCTTGTTGGACCGGGGCGCGGCGGTGGCCGTTCTCCCTACCCACACCCACAAGAATGCCTCCTATGGCGCCGAGAATCTGGCGCAGATTCTCGACGACGCCGCTGCAAAGGTCGCCGAGGCCTATCCGGGCTCCGTCGTCTATATTGGCGACGGCTCGAGCCAAGACGGCGGCAGTGGCCGTGGACATAAGTCCCATCGCTGCGGCCGAGACGTCGACGTGGCCTTCTTCACCACGAACGCCGACGGCGCTCCCACCGAGCTGGGCAAGTTCGCCCGCTTCGACGCCGAAGGAAAGTGCTGCGACGGCGCCACCCGCTTCGACGAAGCCCGCAACTGGGCCTTGGTCCGCGCCCTCCTCGAACACCCCAGCCAGGAGGTCCAATACATTTTTGTTTACGACCCGTTGCGGGTAAAGCTCCTGGAATACGCCGCCGCACACGGGGCGTCCGAGTTGTTGTTAGAGCAGGCGAGCAAGACCTTGCGCCAACCCTCCGACAGCGCCATCCATGACGACCACTTCCACTTGCGCGTGCTCTGCTCCGCCCGCGATCGCGTCGAAGGTTGCCTCAACCGCGGACCGATTTGGAGCTGGTCCCAAGCCCACGACGACGCCCTGTCGCGCCGTGCCGACCTGCTGCTGAGCGGGATAGACTTCGAGAAGGCCGCCCAGACCGAGCAGAGCTTGGAGCTCCTGAAGGCCACCGAAGCGACCATGGCCTCGGCGGACCTGGCCGCGCTGCTGCCCTATGCCAGCGACGACCAGCAACATCTGCTGCTGCAGACCCTCGAAACCACGGGGGTAATTCCAGCGGCCGCGGCGCCACTTGCTGCCGCCCTCGAGCGCATCGAGAACGTGCGACACCGACGACGCCTCGTTTCTCTGTTGGGCCGGACGGATAATCCGCAAGCCGTTGTGTCACTCTCGACCTTGGCGGCCCGTTCGCCCAAAGAGGAGGCGCAGGTCGCGGTGCGCGCGCTCGTCAATATTCGGCGAGCGGACTCGGTGGCCGCGCTGCTTCCCGCGTTGGCCCGACAAGACGCCGAAGAACTCGAGCTCGACAAGGCGCTGAGCGAGCTCACCAACCACACCTCGGACGATTGGCCGGCCTGGCTCAGCGAACACCGCGGCGAGTCCCTAGAAACCTGGATGGTGGATGGGTTCCATCAAGCCGGGTTGAGCATCACCAGCCTAGAGGACGCGTCGGCCGTGCCTGCGCTGATCGCCTTGGTGGGGTCCGACACCGAGTACCTCTCGAACAACGCGCACCGAGCGCTGGGCCAGATTCTCGACCACTGGATGGCCGCCAGCCCGCCGCCAGCCGAGCGTCAGGACGCCTGGAAGAAGTGGTGGCGTAAGAATTCTTGGCGCTACGAGTGAGGCCGAGCGCCTTCTTAGGCACTCGGTGCAGCCAGGCCAACGTGTTCCCCAAGGAAATTGATCGGAATCAATTCGCAGTTTGCATTCTGTGAAAAAATCCGTCATTTATGAAACTGACCTCGGCCGAGAACGAGAGGGCAGTTCATGACGGCTCCTCCACTTCCGAACATTCGAAAGAAGCTCTTGAGCCGGTTCTTCGAGCTGACCTCGGAGGCGGTCTCGATCCATGCGGTGGACGGGACCTATTTGGAGCAGAACAAGGTCCACGAGGCGTTGTTCGGGTTCTCGGACGCAGAGCTCGCCGGTCAGACCGCGGCGATGCACTTGGGCGAGCGCCAGGAGCGGCGCATTCGGGCAGCCACCTTGGAGCACAGCAGCCACCGTGGGGAGCTCCGCAGCCGCACTCGGGATGGGAGAGAGCTGACCCTGGACGCTTCTTGCTTCGTCATTCGAGACGAGACTGGGGAGGCTGTTTGTTTGCTGAGCATCGCGCGAGACGTGACGCAGCAACGGCAATTGGCCAGCCTCTTGGGCTCGGTGACCGACACTGGGCGCACGACGTTGCCTGAGTTGTTGGAGCATCTCTCGCGCACCCTGGGGGTGTCGTTTGCGTTCGTCGCCGAGGGGCCTCCTGGGGCGACGCGGATCGTGGCCGTGCACAGCCCAACGCAGCCCAACCGCCCCTGTCTCGCGGCCATGGCCGAGGGGCTGCCGGTATTCATCGATCCACACCGAGGGTGTGGTCTGCATGGCAGCTGCGAGGTGACCTCTTGCCTGACGTTCCCTCTGCAGGGCGAGAAACAAGGCGTCATCGGCGTTCTCGGGGTGGGCCAGGAGCTGGACACCGAGCAGATAGAACATTTTCTCCCGCTGATTGCGCTGTTCAGTGAGCGCGCGGCCTCTGAGGTGCTTCGCCTGCGGTCCCTGTCGACCGTGCGGCGCTTGACCGCCGACCTCGACGCCGCGAACAAAGAGCTGCAGCGGCTCAACGAGGCGGACAGCCTGACGGGCGTGCTCAACCACCGCGGTTTGAGGGAGGCGTTAGCGAGCACGCTGCACGAGGCCTTGGGCGCTGGACACGAGGTTTGCGCGGTGCTCCTGGACTGCGACGACTTCAAGCCCATCAACGACAGCCTTGGCCCGGCAGTCGGCGACATCATCCTCGAGGAGATCGCCCATCGGCTCTCGTCGGTCGCACGCTCGAGCGATTTGGTCGCCCGCGTCGGCGGTGACGAGTTCTTAGTGGTGCTGCCCAACACCGACCTCCAGACCGCCTCTATCATCTCCGAGCGGTTGCGGCTCGAGATCGCCGCCTACCCCATCATGTGCTACGGTGACTTCATTCAGGTCACCGTCAGCGCCGGTCTGGTCTCGGTGCCATCCCAGACCTCCACCGTCGAAGAGATCCTCGCGGCGGCGACGGGAGCGCTCACCGGCAGCAAGACCCAAGGGAAGAACCGAACGTCGAGCTCGGAGTGGCCGGTGGTTCGAGTCACGGACAAGCCCTCGGCAACGGCTTGGCAGGGTTTTCGGGCCAGTGAAGTCACCGAGCTTTTGCTCGGAGAGCGCAGCATTCGGAGCGTGTTCCAAGCCATCGTCCGCATCTCAGACGAGCAGAACGTCGGACATGAGGTCCTCTCTCGTGGTCCCATCGGCCTCTTCGAGAACCCGAATGACTTCTTCCGCCTCAGCCTCGCCCACAACCTGCTCACCGTGGTGGACTTGAAGTGTCTGCGGGCCTCGGTGGAGCATGCGACGAGCGAGAACGCGCGTGTGCACGTCAACGTCTTCCCCTCGACCCTCTTGGCGACGCCCGAGAGCCGTCTGCTGGAGTTCTTCGGCGACACGCCGCAGCGATTCGTGGTCGAGATCAGCGAGCAGCAGTTCCTGGGGGACCCACGCAAACTGCGGCCGGCGACCGAGGCGTTGAAGGCGGCGGGAGTCCGCATCGCCATCGACGACGTCGGGTTTGGTCGAAGCTCGCTGGAGACCTTGATCTTCCTCGAGCCCGACGTCGTGAAGCTGGACCGCTCAGTGGTCGCAGGCATCTCGAAGGATCGGACGAAAGAGCGCTTGCTGCGGCGCATGGTCAAATCGATTCGGGCGCTCGGGGCCGAGTTCGTCGCTGAAGGGGTCGAGGACCGGGCCGACCTTCACATCCTCAAAGAGGAGGGCGTGGAGTATGGCCAGGGCTTCCTCTGGGGGCGTCCCAGCTCCGTCATTCCCCGCGTGAGTTGAGAGCTTCCCTACAAAATCATTTGGGTGGCTCTTTTGCGGAGGCAGGGCTCTGCCCTGACCCGCCGGGGGACTTTGTCCCCCGGGCCCCCTTTTGCTTTCTTCTTTCTTGCAGTCAACCGCGGTCGCACCGCGCGCCCCTAGCCCATGAAATACTCGGTGTTCTCGTCGCGCCGACCGAAGACCTCCAAGACCCTCGGAAACGCCAAGAACCCGGCGACAGTATCGGCGAAGAACATGCCCCGCGGGGTGAGACGGACTGCGTCCGGCTCGACGACGACCAGCTCTGCGTCGGCGAGGGGCTCGAAGAGCAGCCGAAAGTCCTCGACAGGGTCGCTCCCGAACCACTCCTTGTAGGAGTCGCGGCGAACGCGCAGCAGGCTGAGCTGCCGCGTGAGGTGCAGCAGCTTCAGGTCTTCGACTTCGCAGTCGAACTGGTGCAACAGAGCACCCTGTGACTCGTCGATGCGCCGGAGGTAGTCGTCGGCGTCCGAGGTGTTGAGCAGCTTCGTCGCCCGCAGGGCCGCTGGGTCCGCGACGACGGTGATGCCAGCGGGTCCAAAGCCCAGCCCGTCGTAGGTCTCGGGCGAAAAGCTGCAGCGCTCATAGGCGAACGCTCGGTCCGTGCCCTGAACCTCCGCGCGCTCGAAGTTGGTGAGGGTCGACTGCACGAAGCCCGAGTCCAGCAGATGCTCGCGCACCGCCAGCCAGTTTTCGCAAGAGGCTTCCACGCCGCGCATGCCCGCCATCTGCTTGGGTTCGCGCGACCACTGGGTGCCCAGCCCTCCGAAGAGGACCAGGTTGTAGGCGCAGACCTGGTCCACGCCGAGCTGCACGGCTTCGTCGAGGTCGGCCAGCATCTCGGACAAACTCTGGTGGGGGAGGTTGAAGAGCAGGTCGACCGAGGTGGTGAGCCCCAACGCCTGCGCCTGCTCGACGATGGCTTGGATGTCCTCGCGGGTTCCGAACGCTTGCCGGCCCATAGACTTGAGGCGCGCTGGGTCGAAGGTCTGCACGCCCATGCTGATGCGCGGCTGGCGCACTCCGCGCTCGGCGAGCAAGCGCAGCTGGGCAAAATCCGCGCGGCCAAAGTGGATGGGCACACCCTCCAAGGTGAGCTCGGCGTCCTGCAGGTCGAAGGCCACTTGCAGGCAGTCGTAGAGCCCTCGCAAGAGGTCTGGGTGGGCGAGGTTGGCGGTGCCTCCGCCCAAATAGACCGCCTCGACTTTGCGCTCCTCGAGGACGGGGAACTTGGCCTTGAACGCTCGGAGCTCCTGCTGCACAGCGTCGGTCACACTGCGCATCTTACGCTTCTTGAACTTTTGGTGTGGGAACGTGCAGAACCCACACCCTTTGACCTTGGGATTGCAGAAAGGGTGCGGGTTTACGCCGATGATGAGCGGACGCAGGCTGTCCATCAACGTCCCGAGGCTCTCCTCGCCGGCCCAGGGCTTCATGAGCTTGGGCATGGGGTAGCCGTGCAGAAGGCGATGGCGCTGCGGCCGGGACATTCGATTCTTCAGCTCGGCTGGGTAGCCTTCGGCCTTGGCTTGGGGGCCGAGCGGTCCAGGTCCTGAGTCGGGCATAGGGGTTCCGAGAGTGGGAGGGCGGCCGCCCGTGGATGGCGCACGTCACTCTGGCTGGAAGCGAAAGGGGTACTCGACAACGGTGAGTTTTATCACACCTGTGGGTAGTGGGAAGACCATGCTTTTGATCACTTCGACGACGCAGGTGTCGACGGCCTCATCGAAGGCGGTTTCGACTTTGGCGTCAGTCACCGTGCCATCAACACCAATGATGAATCTGATGACGGTTTTTCCAGCCAGGGTCGGCACCTCGGCGAGTCGCGGCTCGTAGCACACCCTCAGCGCTTGGGCGTTGGCCTTTATCACTGCGGGAATTTCGCCGTTGGAATAAGAGCCGAGTTCCCTTGCCGTGGGCCTGACCACGTCGCGCGGAGGAATGCTGGCCTCACCTGGCGTCGCAGACTCTTCGGAGAGTGGATTGGTCTCGGGTTCCGCCGTCTGACCGGCCGAGCAGGCCGCAAACACCAGGGCACAGAAGAGCACCATCAGAGCTTTCATTGGTCCTCTCGATAATTGCCTAGAGTCGCCACATCCAAATCGCCCGCACTAGGGGCATCAGCGCGCTGTCCATGGGGAAGAAAGTGTCGTGAGGCTCTTTCCCCAGTTGGTAGGCGGCGCCAGCGAGCAGTCTGAAGTCGTCGCCCTCGGTCTTGTAGCCGTAGCCGACGGCGAGCTCCTCGACCCACAGCAGCGAGGGCGGCGAGCACCCGCCGTTGGTCGAGTCGTTGCAGCCCTGAATCACCGCCGCCTCGAAGCCCGTCGCGGCATGCACGAGAAACGCATGCGTCGTGCGATCGGCGGACCTCTCGGACATCAAGTGGTAGGTCACTCCAAGTCGCGCTCCGGCGGAGAATATCGCCACACCGTTGAAGCTGAGGTCAATGCTGATGGGGTCGATGAAGACGCTTTGAACCAATAATTCCGTCTCCGGGAAGCCGACCCCGACCCCGATGCTGAAGACGACTGGAGTGCTCGTCTCGGAGGGTCCTTCGTCGGCATGGGCTGGCGCGGCGAGCAGCAACAATACCGCAACGCAAAACAAGAACTCGCAGCCATAGATCGCGGAGAGTCGTGTACCCTCGAAGGGTTGCGCGCAGGACGCGCGCGACAATCCGGCTGGCTTAACCAAGGGAAACCTCCGGGTAGACCCGCGCGAAAAACGTCCGCAGTGAACGGTTCAGCAAATCAGGAAACTCGATGGGCGTGTAGTGCGACCCATCCGAGATGATGACCAGCTCTGAGTTCTTGATGCGCCGCGCCATGAACTCCGAGCTCTCGGGCGGCGTCATGCGGTCCTTGGTGCCGGCCGTGATCAGCGTCGGAACGTCGACCTCGTCGAGGTAGGCTTCGGCGCTGTGCTCGGCGACGCGCTGCATCATGCCGAAGTAGCGGCCGAACTCGAGCGTGCGGAAGTCGTCCACGACCTCGCGGAAGAAGGGCAGGTTGGCGGTCACGATGGACGCCAGGTGCAGCGCCTTGATCGTCGCCCCAGACCCCAATATGCAATGAACCAAGGGGTTGAGCATAGGGCCCATCTTCTGCAGGGCCACGACGGCGGCGTGCATCACGGGCTCGGAGAGACCGCCGGGCAGCGGAAAGGCGTGCTCCAGGATGTGGCCGTAGGGACCGTTGATAAGCAAGAGCCCATCGACCTTCTCGGGGTGTTGGTGGGTGTACTCGAGGCTGATCTGCACGGCCGCCGACCAGCCGCCCAAGATGAAATGGTCGAGGTGCTCGGCCTCGACGATGGCCTCTAGGTCGGCGACGTGATCCTCGATGCGACAGGCCGCTACGCCGGCCTCGGGCACCGCCGAGCGGTAAGCCCCACGCATGTCCCAAGCGATGATCCGCAGGTGGGGCGCGAAGCGCTGCAGGATGCGTTTGTAGGAGATGAACGGCGTGGCCAAGCCCGGAGCCAGCACGAGCGTATGAGGACCTTCGCCACAGACCACGTACCAGATGCTCGTTCCATCCGCGCTGCGGACGGTCTTCTCTTCGAAGTCGATCCCGATATTCGTGTTCATCGTTCCCTGTTTTGGACCTGCGAATTTCATTTGCTGGCCGTTGACCGCTAGACAAGAATATCTATGTGGCCGGCCGCTTAGCGGACTTAGTTGACCCTTGATGGGTGACGATTCAAGCCACGAGCCGGGCTCAGACCTGGCCGGGCTCAGGAAGACGCTCTATTTCTTGAGCTTGCCGATGGTGACGTTCAAGATCGTGTCGAGCGAGGACGTGTAAGGAGGGTTGAGCAAAGCGCTGGCGTTGAGGCGACTCTGGAAGAAAACGCCCTTGGCGTGGGAGAAGGTCTCGAAACCTTCGCGGCCATGATAAGCGCCCAGGCCGCTGGCGCCCACTCCGCCAAAGGGCAGGTCGTCCTGAGCCACGTGCATGATGGTGGAGTTGATGCAGACCCCGCCGGAGACGGTGCGTTCGAGCACACGACGTACGCGGCTCGAGTCGTTGTCGAAGTAGTAGAGGGCCAGCGGCCGAGGCCGGTCGTTGATGAACTGCAGTGCAGCCTCGAGGGTCTCGTAGCCGACGATGGGCAGAATGGGCCCGAAGATCTCGTCCTGCATGACCGTCATCTCGTCGGTCACATCGAGCAGCAGGGTGAGCGGCATCTTGATGCTGTCGTCGTCGAAGGTCTCGTTGGCCGGGTTGATGACCATGGCCGTCGCGCCCAGCTCCTTGGCCTCCTTTAGATAGCCTTGGAGACGCCGCCGATGGCGCTCGTTGACGATGGAGGTGTAGTCCGGGTTGTCGAGGATGCGCGGATAGCGTTTGGAGGCGACGGCGGTGATGGCGTCGGCGTAAGCCCTCTCCTTGCCCTTGGGAACGAGGAGGTAGTCCGGCGCGATGCAGGTCTGCCCCGAATTGAAGAGCTTACCACCCAAGAAAGCCTCGCAGCCCTTCTCGATGGGGTAGCTGTCGTGGAAGAGGGTCGGCGACTTGCCGCCGAGCTCCAGGGTCACCGGCGTCAGATTCTCGGCCGCCGCCCGCATGACGCGACGTCCGACCTGCGTCGAGCCCGTAAAGAGCAGGTGATCGAAGGGCAGGGAAGAAAAGGCCGCGCCAATGGCCGCGTCCCCGGTCACCACCGCGACGACGTCGGCGGGGAAGACCGCTCCGAGCAAGTCGACCAAGACCTCGGAGGTCTTCGGCGTGAACTCAGAGGGCTTGATGAGGACCCGGTTTCCCGCCGAGATGGCGCCGACCAGGGGCTCGACAGCGAGCAGGAAGGGGTAGTTCCAGGGCGCGATGATGCCCACGACGCCCAACGGCTGGTAGTGGACCCGGTTGTGGGCCGGCATGAAGAGCCAGGAGATGTGCCGCCGTCGCGGCTTCATCCAGCCCTTCATGCGCTTGCGCGTGGTTTTGATGCTGTTGACGACCAACATCAACTCGCCCAGCAGCGTCTCGTACTTGGAACGGCAGCCGAAGTCCGCGTCGATGGCGGCGACGATGTCGTCCTGTCGGTCGCGAATGGCGTCCTGCAGCGCGGACAGATAACGACTGCGCTCGCCGTAGGTCAGCCCCCCATGTTCGGCAAAGGCATGACGGAGCCTGTCGAAGGGGGTCTGGAGCACGGTGGGGATTTCAATGGGCGTCGGCATGATTGGCCTCCTTGCAAAGAGGGCGACAATCTAACGCTTACTCGAGGCGGAGAACAGGGTGCGGTGGCGGTTCGAGGCTTCGGTTTCAAACGCAAAGACGCCAGGGAAGGCAGAGACGCCAAGAGTTTTCTTGGAGGGCGGTGGGGGCTGGGTCCAAGGGCTCGCTGAGGCTCTAAGACTCTGAGCTTTAACGCAGTCACCTGAGACGCTGCGTGTCATCCAAGGGATGAGAAAACCAAGACCCGCCTCAACGTTGCCACTATGAGCTCAACGACGAGACAGCTCCTTATCTCAAACCCTCTGCGCCTCGGCCGCCCTCTGCGCCTCTGCGATAAGATCGAAGCAATATCGGCAACATACCGCTCGAGCCCGTTCGACGCCAAAGCGACGTCGAACCCCTTCAACGTAGGTTCAGCCGCTAGTGTAAACCGTCATGACTCTCCATGTTTATTGACTGCAAGGAGCGCCCCCCAATCCTCAGGAATTCTTCAAAAATACCGGCATGTTGTTGATTACAGAAAAAAGAAAGTCATTGGGGGTCCGGGGGACAAAGTCCCCCGGCGGGTCAGGGCAGAGCCCTGCTTCCCTGAAAGGCCACGCTCATAAGCACGGACACATGTGAAGCGTTACACTAGCTCGCTGCGTCCGTGGCGAGCTTCGCCGCCAGCTTGGCCTCTTGAGCCTCTTTTCGCGTCTGCACATCGAGCCAGCGCCGGCCGAGGAAGAGGGTCACCGGCGACACGAGGGTGGTCAGACCGACGATGAACCACATCAGCTCGGTGTTTCGCGGGCCGTCGGCGGAGCACAGGTTGTAGAGCAGCCAGCCCGAAGCGGGCCCGGCGAGCACCTTGGCGAAGAACATGGGGACCTGCGCCAGGGCCATGTAGGACGCCTCCTGTCCACGCTTGGCGATGGACGCCGTGTAGTCGTAGAGCCGCGGGGACCAAAACGCCTCGCCCAAGGACAGCAAGACCTGGAAAGCGACGATCAGCATCAGCGACTCACCGAGCCCCATGATCAGCACGGAGCTGGCGCTGATGAAGGAGCCCAACACAATGACGTTGTAAGACTTCATGTTGCGCGTCAGCGCGGTGGTGACGGGAACCAAGAGGATGATCAGGGCGGGGTTGATGGCGTAGAGCTTGCCGGTCCAGTCGTCGAAGCCGATGCGCTCCATGTAGAGCGGGTAGAGCGAGTGATTGTATTGGAAGATCATCTTGACGAGGACGAGCAGCGAGATGAAAGCGATGAAGACCCAGAACATCTTGTTGCCGCAGACCTCGACCATGACCTGCCAGACGCTGCGTTTGCGGTCCTGCTCGGCCTTCTCGAGGCGCTCGGCCTTGTCGGAGGCCTCCTCGATGGGCTCGCCGCGCTGCAGCTCCTCATCGGGGATGTGCGCACGCACGAAGAAGATGACCAGAATCAACGAGAGGACGGTGGCGATGACGCCCACCAGAAAGATGAACTGCAGCGGGCGAATGGTGAGGACGGTGCCGGCCAGCGCGAAGGAGACGGGCTCGGTGAAGGTCTGCTTCATCGTGTCGAGGCCCAGCCCCGCGATGAGCGAGCCGACGTTCATGACCACGTAGTACCAAGAGTAGGCGTAGCGCTGGGCTTTCTTCGTGGAGAAGAGCTTCACCGAGGCGGCCAGCAGCGGGATCATGTAGGCGAAACCCACCGACAGGAAGAAGAGGCCGACGTAGACGACGATGGGGATGGTCGTGAAGGTGATGGCCAGCCGGCCGATCAACGCGACGACGAGCCCGAAGAGCAGCGCCTTCTTGATGCCCAGCGAGTCGGCGATGAAGCCGACGAAGAGCGAGAAAAGAGACAGCGAGGCCGAAAAGAGCCCAAAGACCCAGCCCGCCGAGACGTCGGACATTCCCATGTCTTTGGTCAGGAAGGACATGAGCACGAGGACCGACGAAAAGTAACAGAGACTCTCGAGGACCTTGACCGCGTAAGAGACCCAGATCTCCTTCGGGCAGCGGCGCAGGTTCCTGAGGCCGTCGACGTAGTCGCGACCTGTGTCTCGGAGGGATTGCTTAACAGCGGCGGCGGCGGTGCTCATGGGTCTCCGTCTCTGTGGATCTTGGTGGTTGGTGCGCGAGGTGCCGGTTGGGCTCAAACACGAGGAGGTGTTCCAAGTCGCCGGCTATCTAACTGGCGCGAGGTGCAAATGCCAAGTGGCGTATTGGCGTCGATCGAAATCCTTGGGTTCAGACTTCGACGCAAAGACGCCAGGGACGCGGAGACGCTCGTAGGTCGAAGAGCGACACTCCGCCGCCAGCGCCGAAGACACCCCGACATCGAACACGCCTGAGGCCTCAGGCTCAATTCCAGCACCAGTGAGCCCACCGCCGCGCGATCGAACGCTACGCCCGCTCAGCGACGAGCCGAACGAAGCGGCCGCCCCGGTATTCACTGCGTTCCAGAATCTCGAAGCCGGTCTTCTGCAGCAGGAACACGAGGTCGTCGGTCGAGAAGCGGTTGTGCTCGACGAAATGCACGAACAGGTCGCCGAGCTCATCGGCGGTCTTGCTGCCGTCGAAGACCGAGCTGGGGTCCTCGAGTTGGGCCTCGAAGTAGGCGGAGAGCGGGGCGCGGACCCAGTCTTGGAGGAGCAGCCGTCCGCCCTTCTTGATGACTCGTCGCAGCTCCTGCAGCGCCGCGACCGGCTGGTTCATCTCGTGGACGACGACGACGGCGGTCGCGGCATCGACGGAGCCGTCTGCCAGAGCAAACTGCGGATCGTGCAGGTCCTGGGCGAGCACGCGGACTTTGTCGGGGAGCTTGCCCATGGCCTCGAGCATGTAGGGCGCGCACTCGACGCCGATCACCTCGGCGGCTGGGTGGCGCTCGTTGAGGGCACGCAAGAGCAGACCAGGACCGGACCCCAAGTCCATCAGTGTAGGAGCCTGTGACAGCGCGGGCTCGATCAAGCGCGTCCAGGCCGACCAAAAGTCTTCGTTGAAGCGGCCGGCAAACGACTCCTTCATGAGCTCGGCGAAGTGGGCGCCGTCGCGGTGATGGGCGGCGAGCATCTCTTGGGTGGATTGCAGGGACATGGGGACCTCTCAAGCGCAGCGCGTCAGTGGCTGGCCAGTGTTACAGAAAATGCGCGCCCGAAACAGGCGACGGACGATGTACGTGCAAGCGACCTCGATGGCCCACGCAACACGCTGCACCCCAAACGAAGGCCACCGTTGCACCCGCCCTATCTTCTGTGTGATTGTGCCGCGCCAAACCGAGATGTTTTGGGCTGAACGACGAGATTTGCCAGGCAACACCTCGCTCACAGCCGCGGAGTCGTCGGAGGAGGGAGAGTTGCGCTACATTCTCATCGACAAGGTCACCGCGATCGAGCCCAACCAGCGGATCGTCGGCATCAAAAACGTCACGCTCAGCGAGCAGATGCTGCACGACCATTTCCCGGATTTCCCGGTTTTTCCCGGGGCCTTGATCGTCGAGGCCGCGGCGCAGCTCGCCGGTTTCTTGCTCGAGTTGAGCTTTGACGAAGGCGGTGAGGCGCCGCCGTTGCGGGCCCTGCTGGTGCAGATCGACAAGGCCAAGTTCCACGGCCTGAGCGGCCCCGGCGACCAGCTCATCATCGAGGTCGAGATGCTCTCGAGCCTCGCCGCCGCAGCGCGCGTCAAGGCCGTGGTCTCGGTCGCCGACAAGACCCTCGTCAAGGTCACGCTGACGTTCGCCATGAAGACCATCGACGTGCCGGCGATCCATGAGCAGCGGCGCCGACTTTACGACATTTGGACCCGAGATCTGAAGCTCCCTTTCCGCGTCCGCTAGACCGAGGCAGAGAATGCAGGCCCACGAAAACATCGTCATCACCGGGCTCGGTCGCGTCGTGCTGGCGCCCGACTCGACCGAGCTCGTCGAGCCCCGCGACTTCCTCAAAAAGCGCAAGACCCGCAAATACATGGGTCTGCAAGACGACCTCGCCGTCGTCGCCGCCGGGCGCGCGCTGAATTCCGCTGGGCTCGGCGCAGACTTGGGCGAGAAGGCCGGTCTCTTCATGGTCGTCGGGCACATCCCCTTCGAACGCGAGCAGATAGACCCGCTCATCGACGCGTCCATGCGCGATGGGGAGCTGTCGATGCAGGCCTTCTCGACCGACGGGTTGGCCAGCGTCAGTCCGCTCATTACTTTCCGCTGCTTGCCCAACATGCCGGCCTACCACATCTCGGCCAACTTCGACGTGCAGGGCCCCTACCTCGTGGCTTACCCCGGTCCGGGTCAGGTGTATCAGGCGCTTGAGCGGGCACAGCTGCTCTTGGACCAAGGCCACATCGACGTCGCGCTGGTCGGCGCGGTGGCCGCCCAGCGCAACTTCTTGGTCCGCCACCACGTCGCGCGCATGCCTGCCGGCGACCCGGACAAGCTGGCGGACGCTGGCGCGTTCATGATCCTGGAGCGGGCAGGGGACGCCACACGCCGCGGCGCCAAGGTGCTGGGGACGCTGCAGAGCTTCAGCATCGACTACACTCCACACAACCCCTTCGAGGTCGCCCTCGAGCCCAGCGAACACTGGCTCGGCGAGTCGGATACCCCGCTCGAAGCAGAGCCCTACGATCTGGGCGCCGCCTCGCTGATCGCGAGTCTGGCGCGGCTGCACGAGGCAGGGCACCGCGGCGTCGCGGTGCACGCGCTGAGGGGTCGCTGCGGCACGGTCGCGCGCTCCGTTTGGTCGTTGGGCGAGGACGTGGCGAAGACCGCTGAGCGCCCCGCCGAGGTCCGGCACCGGGTGGTCGTCACGGGGATGGGCATCGTCTCGCCGCTGGGCTACGAGCTGGAGACGTTTCAAGAGAACCTCTTCGCTGGGGTCTCGGGGGTCGGTCCCATCACCCTCTTCGACGCCGCGGATCTGCCGACGCGCATCGCCGGCGAGGTGCCTTGGGGGGAGGAGTCCATCACCCTGCGCGACCGCAAGATCGTGTTTGCGGTGCACGCCGCGCGACAGGCCATGGGCGCGGCCGGCGCGGCCGGCCCGGTGGGTGGGGCGCAAGAGGGCGAGGGCGCCGGGCTGTGCTTGGGCCTGGGCCTAGAGCTCTTCTCGCTGGAGGACATGGTCGAGCTGCGCCGCGACGGTGCGGTGCCGACGGCGTCGAGCTCTCTGCGCGAGAAGCTCGAGTTCTTGCAGACGCCTTCGGACCTCTGCCTGCACCTCATCTCCGAGGAGCACGGCCTGAGCGAGGCGCCCACAGCGCACGTCTCGGCGTGCGCGGCGGGCGCGGACGCCATCGGCGACGCGTTTCACCTGATCGCGTCGGGTCGACGGCGCTGGATGCTGGCGGGCGGCACCGACTCCATGATCAACCCCATGGGGGTCGGGGGCTTCTGCCTGCTGCGGGCCACGAGCACCGAGAACGACGAACCCGAGACGGCGTCGCGGCCTTTCGACCAGACGCGGACGGGGTTTGTGATGGCCGAGGGCGCCGCGATCTTGGTGCTCGAACGCCTGGACGACGCGCTGGCCCGCGGCGCCACGATCCACGCCGAGCTCGCCGGTTACGGCGGCTCCTTCGACGCCTCGGCCATCACCGCGCCACACCCCGAGGGGCGCGGCGCGCAGCTGGCCATGAACCGCGCGCTGGCCGACGCCCAGCTGGCTCCAGAACAAGTCGGCGCCGTGAACGCTCACGGCACCAGCACGCCCATGAACGACGGGATCGAGACGCTGGCCATCAAGGCTGTTTTCGGCGCTCGCGCGGCACAGATTCCCGTCGTCTCTACGAAATCCATGACCGGCCACCTGATCGCCGCGGCGGGCGCCCTGGAGTCGGTGGCCGCCATCAGCTGCCTCGAGGCGGGACGCCTGCATCCGACGATCAACCTGCGCACCCCAGACCCCGAGTGCGATCTGGACTACGTGCCCAATGAAAGCCGAGAGCACGCGCACGACGTGGTGCTGTCGAACTCGTTCGGCTTTGGGGGGCAGAACGCGAGCTTGGTGTTCAAGCGGTGGGTGGAATCGTGATGCGAAGAATGGTCAACACCCGTCCTTCGGGGAGCTCGAGGCTTCGGACGCGCGGCCCAGCGCTCCGCGCTGGGCTACTTCTGTTGACCGCCCCTTCAGGGCGGATGCCCAGGCTCTGGGCGGCATCGCTGCATGCGGGTCGTCGAGCCTGTGCAATCGGCGCCCGCGATTCGGAGAGGCTCCTAGACTCCAGACTCCCGACTCCAGACTTCGGTCTGGAACTCAGGCCATCGACACACCACGACCGCCAGGTCAAGTTCCGTTTGCAGCACCCACATTTCACGCGGCAAGGGAGCCGAGCATGAGTAAGTGCCTTGACGCGCTCCTAGAGCGCCGCCGCAGTGTGCGGCAGTACACCGACGAGGCGCTGAGCCGCGAGACCTTGGAGTCCCTGATCGCCGCGGCGATTCAGGCGCCGAGCGCCTCGAATCGCCAGCCTTGGCGGTTTCTAGTGGTCTGCGACGCGAAGGTGCGCGGCGAGCTGGCGGACTTGGTGGAGGCGGCGGCGGCGCGGGTCGGAGAGCACGTGTCAAAGCCCTTTTCCGCGGCCTACGAAGATTATCGCAAGTACTTCGTGCACTTCCGGGAGGCGCCGGCGGTGATCGTTCCGCTCTACCGCGACGCCGAGATTCTCGGGCGGATGGTGGGGCCCACGGTCGCTCCACAGGACCGCGCGAGCATCGAGCTCATGGAGTCGCGCACCGGTATCGTGAGCACCGCGCTGGCGGTGGAGAATTTGCTGCTAAAGGCCACGGAGCTGGGCCTGGGGACGTCGATGATGACCGGGCCCTTGGTGGCCGAGGCCGCGCTGCGCGAGCGCCTGGACGTCAAGGCGTCTTGGCATATTCTGGCGTTCGTGGCGGTGGGGGTTCCTGCAGAGACGCCGAATCCCACGGTGCGCAAAGAGGTCGCGCAGGTCATCCGCTGGGTTGAATGAACCCTAGTCCGAACAAGAAACAAAGCGCCACTGCACAACTGCGGCGCACCAGACGTGATCGGCAAGGAGGGAGCAGCGATGGAGAGAGTGGAAGGGCTGGAGCTCATCAAAGAGACCGTCGTGGACTGTCTGGACGTGGACCCCGACGAGGTGCAGCCGGAGAGCCGCTTGATCGACGATCTGGGCGCGGACTCGCTGGACTTCATCGACATCATCTTCAACCTCGAAAAAGCGTTCGAGGTGCGGCTGCGGGAAGGGGACTTGGACTTCCTGTCGCGGCTGGACCTGTCGAACCCCGAGGTGGCGCAGGGCGGCTACTTGACCGAGACGGCGATGAAGGACTTGAGCCCTTGGTTGCCCGAGTTGAAGAACGCGACGGCGCCGGTGGGCGTCGGCAAGGCGTTTTCGATGATCACGATCGAGACGCTGTGGCTGGTGGTCGAAGAGGCGCTGAAGTTGGCGGAGGCGTAGGGGCGCAGCGCGCTGCGCCCAACCCCATCGAGCAAGGAACATGGACGCGGAGAAGGATAAACCGGAGAGCCTCTTTGGTTGGCTCGATGTGCTGCTCGGCGCCAACGACGCGGAGTCGGCGACACTGGCCATCGACGCGCTGCTGGCTTGGGGCGCCGAGGGGGCCATCGCGGTCTCGCGACGGGTGCGCACGATGCCCGTCGAGGCCCAGCGCGCCGCGATTCGGTTGGCCGTTCAGGTCAGCGGCGCCGCTGGGTTGCGTCTCTTGGAGCAGCTCCTGCAGCTCGGCGACGAAGAGGTCGAGAACGACGCCATCAACGCCATCGGTGGGCTCGGCGAGCCGGCTGGGATGCGGCCGCTGCTCACCTGGCTCGGCGGCTCGTCGGACGGCGAGCAGAGCGTCCTGATCTTCGACGCCTGCAGGCGTCTGGTAGAGGCGACGTCGGAGAGCGAGTGGCGCGCCTCCATCACGCAGGTCGAGACCAACATCTTGGCGCAGGCGAGCGCGGCCTTCGAAGCGCAGCTTGGCGCGCAGGAGGAGGCGTCGCCCAGCAGCGTGACGCTGGCCAGCCGGGTCAACCTCGAGCTGCAGTGCCGCAAGCTGACGGCCTTCGGGACCCTGATGTTCCCGGACTCGGAGGGGCTCGAGCAGGCGTTCCATCGCGAGGCGTTGCTGCAGACGATCGAAGAGCGTTTGTCGGGGAGCGGCAACCGCTCATTCATCCTGGTCGGCCCTTCGGGCTGCGGGAAGGCGACGCTGATCCATGAGGTCTGTCGCCGACTCGGCGCCGCTGGGCCAGCAGGCCTAATGCTGCAGACCTCCAGCGGTTTCCTGTTGGCAGGGACCAAGTATCTCGGTGAGTGGCAGACGCGACTGCGCGACCTGGTCGACGTCGCCAAAGGGACGCAGCGGCTGCTGCTCTACGTCACGGACATCAACAACCTGCTCGGGGCTGGCACCACAGCAAAGAGTGAGGAGAACATCGGCGATTTCCTCGCTCCGCACGTGGAGAGCGGGGCGCTGACCTTGGTCGCCAAGTGCACGCCCGAGGAGCTCGCCCGCGGCATCGAGCAGCGGCCGGCGTTTCGGCGACTCTTCGACGTGATCACGGTCGAGGCGGCGTTGCCCGAGGAGACCGAGCGCATCGCCGTCGAGGTGGGTGAAGAGCTGGCGCAGCGAGTGCGCGAGCGGTTGGGCCGTCGGTTGGTCTACCAGGAGAGCTTTTTCCCGCGGCTCTTGGAGGTCGCCGACCAGTTTCGTTCAGCGGTGGCGAGGCCAGGCCGTGCCGTCGATCTGTTGCGCGCCACCGTGCAGCGTATGGCCCGCGTCGCCGCTCGGGGGGGCGAGGGCGAGATCCATTTGGGGCCGCACCACATCATCGAGATGCTGGCGAGGGACTCGGGTGTGCCGCAGACGCTGCTCGACGACCGGCAGCCGTTGAGTCTGGAGGACGTCCGGCGCTTTCTGAGTGAGCGCGTCATTGGGCAGCCGCAGGCGGTGGCCGCGGTGGTGAACCTGGTCACGTTGATCAAGGCGGGTTTGAGCGATCCGACGAAGCCGACGGGGGTGCTCTTCTTCGTCGGTCCGACGGGCGTGGGCAAGACGGAGCTGGCCAAATCATTGGCGGAGTACCTTTTCGGCAGCAGCGAGCGCATGCTCCGGCTGGACATGACGGAGTTCAACGACGTGGGAGCGGTGGAGCGGCTGATTGGCAACCCGCAGGCGGCCGAATGGAGCCCCCATCGGCACGGTCTGCTGACGGGGCCGATCCGGCAGCAGCCCATGAGCGTGGTGCTCCTCGACGAGTTCGAAAAGGCGCACCGCTCGGTCTTCGATCTGCTCCTGCAGGTTATGGACGACGGACGTCTGACCGACGCCGCTGGGCGCGTGGCGCATTTCACGCAGGCGATCGTGATCATGACGTCGAACATCGGCGGCGCCGAGCTGGTGCAGCGAGGCATTGGGTTCACGCCCAGCCAAGGCAAGGTCAGCGACGACGCGTTCCGGCACGAGATCGAAAAAGTGTTTCGGCCAGAGTTCGTGAATCGCGTCGACCGCGTCGTGGCCTTCAGCCCGCTGGACACCGCCGCCATCCGTCAGATCGTTGGGCGCGAGCTGGGCCGCGTGTTGCGCCGCAGCGGCATCGTGCGGCGCCGCATCACGGTCGAAGTGGAGCCGTCGGTGGTGGAGTACCTGACGGAGAAGGGCTTTGATCCCCGTTACGGGGCGCGTCCTTTGAAGCGCGAGGTGGAGCGGCGTGTGTTGTTGCCTCTGGGCGAGGCCATCGTGGCCCTAGGACCCCGGGCGGAGCAGGCTCTGCTGCGCTTGGCGGCGACGGACGAGGGCGTCGCGGTGGAGGTGCTCCGCAGCGAGCCGGAGTCGGTCGAGAGCGAGGCGATCGAGCTCGAGGTCCAACGTCCTGGCCGGGATTACGCCAAGCTGCTGACCGCCACCGAGGCGCTGCACGAGCGGGTCTTCGCGCTGGAGAAGAGGGCCGTGACGGCGGGTCTGGAGGAGCGCAAGTCGCTGGCCGTCGAGGCGAGCGCCGAGCCGACGTTCTGGAGCCGACCGGAGCTGGCGCGGCGGACGCTGTCGGAGATCCACTGGCTCGAGAAGCTCTTGGCGGGCATCGAGCGGGTGCGCAAGCGCACGGAGGACCTGCGGCGTTTGGTGGAGAGCCATCGCGGACGCAAGGAAGAGCGGGTGGTGCTGGCGTCGAACCGTCTGGACGAGATCGACGACGACGTCTCGCTGATGAGCATGGCGATCCGCTGCACGACGCCGGAGAGCCGCGCCGATTGTTTCTTGCTTGTCGAGCGGCTGGAGGGCGGGGCGTTCAGCCCAGATCCCGTCTTGGCGCTGCTGAAGATGTACGTGAACTGGGCCCGACGGCACCACTACCACGTCGACGTCCTAGACGAGACGGAGGAGGAGGGCCGGCTGCGCTCGGGTGTGCTCTTTGTGGAAGGGCTTTGTCCCTACGGCATTTTGGGCTTGGAAGGCGGGATCCATCAGCTGGTTTCATGGGACGAGAGCGGCAAGCGGGCGTCGACTGGGGGGCGCAAGCGGCAAAAGACCACCGCGTTCTGTCGGGTGCGGGTGCTGCAGGTGGACGACGACGGTGAGGCCATCGACAAGTCGAAGGCCAAGCTCACGGTGACGAAGGCGTCGGGCAAGGGGCTGCTGATCCCGAGGTACAAGACCCAGGCGGAGCTGCGCTATCGCAAAGGCAATCTCCGGCTCAGCTCGCTCAGCGACAAGGGCACCGAGGAGGCCTCCGACCTGCTCTTCGAGTGGATGCGCGCGGAGCTTCAATGGCGGCGAAAGCACCCGCAGCCCGAGGAGATAGGGAGTACGCCTGTACGCACCTATCGATTCGGGCAGCGCAGCGTGGTGCGCGACGACCTGACATCCTTCCGCATCGAAGGTGTAGACCGGGTTCTGGACGGCGGGCTGCAAGGCTTCTTAGAGGCCCGTCTAGATCACACCGAGAGCTCTGAGGCAGGGATGGCGGAGAGTGTTGCGCGCCCGCGGGTTGCACGCAGCAACAAGCCAGGCAGCGGCGGCCCGCCAGACGACTAGCTAGCTAGCTAGCTAGCTAGCTAGCCCGAGAGCGGTTTTGGCTTCACCCCCCGCCCCCGTCTCCCTGGCGGGAGAGGGGGAGTTCGAGGATCCCTTATGCCGACGAAAGGTCCCGCACGTCGAAGCTTGGTTTGCCACGTCACCCAGAACGGGAGCCCGCTAGGGGCCCGCAAGGGAGAGGGCGCACCGCAAACTCTGTTTGCGATGACACCCGAGCACTTGGGTGCTACTCGCCGACCCGAACACCTCGGGAGCAAAGGCGAAGTCGCTGTCTACTGGAGCACGAGCAGGGCTGCGAAGCCGCCACCGACGGCGACCACGATCGTACCGACCAAACCGAAGGTCTTCCCATACGAGATCTGACGAACTTCTGCAGCGCTGACGGCGTCTGCGGGGAGCAAGAGATCGTAGTCTGGGCTCACCAGCTGGCTCTCGCTGAGCAGGAAGTTGTAGGGCGTGACCCGATATCGGGTCCCGTCGTTGGTCAGGACCTCGAGAGGGGTTTCAGGCGAGATCTGTACGGGCTCGCCTTCCACATCCTTCACGACGACGTTCTCGCTCTCTTGACCGGACTCCAGGAGCTTCAGCTCGTCTTTGGAGATGGTGTAAGTGCTGTAGCAAGCGAGATTGAAGAAGGTCAACAACGTACAAGCGGCGAGGATACGCTTCATCGTGGGTTCCGGGGCGTGGATGAGGTCTCGGGGTGACGCTTCGGAGATCTTCGAGATCACCGGACAGAAGCCATCTACACCGAAGGGCCCGTGGGCGCAAGCCATGCGGGATCGGACCACGTGGCATTCGAAAGAGGGCTGCAGCGCTGCCCCCGTGGTGGCGAGCGACGCGCATTGTCGGATGCCGTGTGGGGCGGCCGCAGGTGCGGCCGCTCCACACGGGGTATCAGCGTTTGCGTCGCCGGAGCGCCGCCAAACCGAGCAACAGCAACACCGACGTGACAGCGGGGATGGACTTCTCGCTCGTGTGTATCGTGCAGCCACAGGACTCAGAGCCAACCGTTCCGCCGGAGGGGATGGCTGGAGGCTCGACCGAGTAGCCGTCGCCGCTGGTCTCCACGGGAGGGGGATCGGTGTCACAGGCGTCTCCTTCGCCGTCCGAATTGAAGTCCTCCTGGTCGGGGTTGGAGACCAGCGGGCAGTTGTCTTGGTTGTCGAAGACGCCGTCGTCGTCGTCGTCATCGTCGCAGACGTCGCCGCGCCCGTCGGTGTCGTTGTCGGCCTGGCCCTCGTTGGCGATGACTGGGCAGTTGTCGTCGTCGTCGAGGATGGTGTCGTCGTCGTCGTCGTCGTCGCAGACGTCGCCGCTCTCGTCGCCGTCGGTGTTGAGCTGGTCGGCGTTTTCGACCTCGACGCAGTTGTCCGTATCATCGAAAACCCCGTCGTTGTCTGTGTCGTCGCAGGCATCGCCGGCGCCATCGTCGTCCCAGTCCGGCTGCTGGGGGTTGGCGGTGAGTGGGCAGTTGTCTTGGAGGTCGATGACGAGGTCGTCGTCGTCGTCGTTGTCGCAAGCGTCGCCCTCGCCGTCGAGGTTGGTATCAATCTGGTCGGTGTTGGCCACGGAGACACAGTTGTCGTCCGCGTTGTCGAGGGTGTCTCCGTCGAGGTCACCGTCGCAGACGTCGCCGAACGCGTCGTTGTCGAGGTTGGATTGGTCGACGTTGTCGATGAGTGGGCAGTTGTCGTCGGGGTCTAGGATGCCGTCGCCGTCGTTGTCTCCGTCGCAGGCGTCGCCGAGGGTGTTGCCGTCGGTGTCGAGCTGGTCGGGATTGGAGACGAAGCGACAGTTGTCGTTGCCATCGAGCCAACCGTCGTTGTCGGAGTCGGGCTGTTGGAAGTCGGGCACACCGTTGCCATCGGTGTCGATTGCGGGAGTGGCGAGGTCGGCATCGCCGGCCTCGTCGACGTCATCGATGCCGTCGGCGTCGGAGTCTTCTTCGAGGGCGTCGATGGGGCCGTCAGCGTCGGAGTCTGACGGGTTGCTGGGGTCGCCGACCTCCTCGGAATCCGAGAGGTTGTCGCCGTCGCTGTCGACCAGCAGAGGATTGGTGCCGAGGTCAGCCTCCTGGACATTGGTGAGTCCGTCGCCGTCCGAGTCGTCGTCACAGACATCGCCCATGGCGTCGTTGTCGACGTTCTCCTGGCCGCTGTTGGCCACGAGGCGGCAGTTGTCGACGCCATCGAGGATGCCGTCGTTGTCGGAGTCAACATCTTGGAAGTCGGGGATGAGGTCGTTGTCGGTGTCGACGGGAGGCGTCGAGAGATCGGCGTCTCCCGCCTCGACGATGTCGAGGATGCCGTCGCCGTCGGAGTCAGCCTCGAGGGCGTCGATGACCGGGTTGGAGTCGGAGTTGTCGGGGATCGTCGGGTTGCCGACCTCATCGGTGTCGGAGATGTTGTCGTTGTCGCTGTCGACGTCGAGTGGGTTGGTGTTGATGGCCAGTTCGTCGAGGTTGCTGATGAGGTCACCGTCGGCGTCTGGATCGCAGACATCACCGAGCCCGTCGCCGTCCAGGTCTTCTTGCAGCGGGTTGGCGCCGAGCGTGCAGTTGTCGGCGACGTCGAGGATATTGTCGTTGTCGTCGTCAGAATCGCAGACGTCGCCGAGGAGATCCCCATCGTTGTTGGCCTGGAGGGGGTTGACGATGAGCGAGCAGTTGTCGTTGACATCGAGGACTCCGTCGCCGTCTTCGTCGCTGTCGACACAATCGGCGATGCCGTCCGCGTCAGTGTCGGTGAAGTTCTCGTCCACCCGACCGTCGCAGTTGTTGTCGGCGCCGTCGCAGACCTCCCCGGTCGGAGGGCCGCCTGTGACGCTGCACTGCACCCCAGTCCCTGGTCCGTCGCAGAGAAAGAGCCCGCTTTGGGCGCACAGCCCTATGCCGGCGCTGCAGGTCGTCCCTTTGGTGGGGAAATCCTCATCGATGCTGCCGTCGCAGTCGTCGTCGATGCCGTTACAGATGTCGGTCTTTTGGGTGCACATCCAGGTGCTCGGGACGCCGGTCGTCGGGCATTTGTACCCACAGGTGCAGTGGCTGTCGTCGTAGCAGTAGACGGCGTGCGGGCCCGGATTGGTTGGGCCCCAGCATTGCCAGGCGGCACCTGTTGCCTCCTGGACGTGGCAGCAAACTCCGGGCACGGCCGCGGCCGCGTAGGCGGTGTTGACCACCTTGGTGACGGTTCCGGTCCCCAGATTCTCCCCACCGCAACCCGCCCAGCCGCAGCCGCGCCGGTCGTGTTGTAGAACAGCGTCCCATTGCAGCTCCACTTCATGGTGTACTGGTCTTTTTCGACGCTGTAGGGCCCAACCACCGTCGTATTCAGGTGGTAGTTCGCTTGCAGCGTCGGAGGGAGCGTGGTGCTGGCGTTTGGATAGGTCGAGCAGGTCTCGAAGCCAGGGTCCGGTGTGCAAGGATCCGCGTAGGCGTTGTGCGAGAGGCTCAGGACGAGCACCACGGAGACGAGCACGGGGAGCAGGGAGGCGAACTTGTTCATGAGTTCCTCTGAGCGCGGCCCGCCCCAACGCTTCGAATGCGTCTGAGCCAAAGCCTGCTGTGAGCCACGTTGCGAGTGTGAGTCAACGTACAGACAGAGCGCATTCTGATTCCAAAATCCGCGCTCTTGGATTGTACGGTGATGAGGTGGCAATCGTAGCAAACACCGCGGGTCGTTTCCAACACCTCGAGCGATCAGCGATCGCGCGCAGATAGTCAGCTGGCTCGAAGCGAGCCAGCTCACGGTTCCTCGTCGTGGGTTCGGGCGGTCCGATGCGGTTCCAAGTCGTGGGTTCGGGCGGTCGGACGCGCGGCCCAGCGCTCCGCACTGGGCTAGCCCAAGGTGTAACCTTGGGCCGCTCACCCGAAGCGAGTGAGCTGGAGCGCCTCCGCTGGCGATTGCGAACCCAAGTGGAACGCGCGTTGACAGCAGCCACAATGGTCTCGATACTGTCCGCTAGTCCATACGATGACCCGAGCCATACGGATATGAGCCTTCTGGGTGTCGTGATCTTGAACTCCTCTGGTGGAGGCTTCGATGAAAAATCTGACACGCCGTATGTCGTTGATGTTCTCCGTGGTCGCTGTTTTGGGGCTGATGCTCAGCAGCACCGCGATGGCTGGCGAGACGATCTCGGTCATGAAGCTGGAGGTCACCGGAGAAGCTCCCCAAACCATGGTGGATGCGCTGATCAACGCCATCAAGAGCGAGATCCGCGGCAGCGAGCACACGCTCGGACCAAAGGGCGGTGATATTACGTTCCAGGACGTGCAGTTGGTCACCGAGTGTGAGGAAGAGACACCTGAGTGTCTCGATGTGGTCTGCAAATTTCTCGAGACCGACAACATCATCTACGGCGCGTTGGACGTCTCGGGTGCGAGCTACCTGAAGTGGTACACCAAGGGGGTCGGCTTCCATCGCGAAGTGGACGGCATGGCATCCAACAAGGACGAGGCTGCGAAGTTGGCTCGCCGCCTGATCACGGGTGAGACGGGGATCCTGCGCGTGGGAAGCGGCGAGAACGTTGGCGCCGAGGTCTTGATCGACGGAACTCCGGCGGGTTTGACGCCCTTCGAAGGCGAGCTGCCCCTTGGAAGTCACTCTGTGCAAGCCCGCAAAGCAGGGTACTTCGACAGCCAAGTGCGCACCGTCACGTTGGCGAAATCCGCTCCGACGGAGCTGACCTTCGAGCTCGAGCTCGACCCCGACCAGCAGATCGAGTCGGAGATGAGCACGTCGACGCTGATCGGTTGGATTGCGACCGGCGTGGGCGGTGCCTGTCTCATCGGCGGCGGCGCTACCGGCATCATGGTCGGGTTCAAGCAAAACGAGCTGGATGATGCAGTGAAGGCTGCCCAGACCGGTCCGGAAGCCAACCGCGCCAAGGAGTACGACAAAGCCAAGGCGGCAAAAAGCGACGGCGCGACGCTGGAGACAACGGAGTTCGCCCTCTTCGGCGCCGGTGGTGGCTTGTTCGCCGTGGGTTTGGCGCTGGTCATCTGGAGTTACATGGACGAGGAGAGCTCCCCCTCGGCCGACCTGGACTTCGACTTCATCGTCACGCCAGACGGCGGTGCGGCGGCGGTCGGCTTCTCGTTCTAAGCCTTTACCTCTGAGCAAAATCTAGAGAAAGGCCCACGCATCGCGTGGGCCTTTCTCTTTTTGGGAATAAAACACCGCGGAGATGATCGCGTTCCGAGGGTTTGTGTCGCCGCGGGAAATCGAGGACAATTCTGCGGTCACGGACTCCATGAGTCTGGGGGAGGTGGGTCGGGGGACCCACCAGACAAAGAAAGCAGACGACGCGATGTTTGGAGGAAACTCCGCATGACCTGTAGTTCGTTGTAGAAAATTTTTCTGATTCGAATAACTGAGGCCGCAGGCCTGCTGTCGTGGCTCACTTCAGCACAGGATGAAGCATGAAGAACAATGCGAGATGGTTTGGATTCTGGGTCATATTCCTACTGGGCGCTTGCAGCTCCGAGTCGGGACAAGAGGCAGCGGCTCCGGAGAAGGCGGGACCCCAGAGCGAGGTGGGCGCTGCGCTGCCAGTGGTGCCGGGGACGGAGGTCGTCGGGGCGCATCGACGGGCGGAGCTGGGAAAGCCCTCCAGGGAGACCGACCCTGGTCGGTTGAGCCCAGAGCGCCGGCTGAACCTCACCGTCCGACACGTCATGGAGTACCCGACACGGGTCGCGAAGGGCCCAGATGGCCGCTTCTACATCAGCGACGCGAAGGTCGGTTCGGTCTTCGTTCTGGATGCCGAGATGAAGAAGAGCCTCGCCGAATTCAAGGTCGGACGTCCGCTGGGCGTCGCGGTCGATGCGAGCGGAACGGTTTATGTCGGCCAAAACGGCGGGACTGAGGTCGCCGCGTACGGCTCGGCCGGCGAGCACCTCTTCACCCTCAATGGCTTCGAGATGGCGAACGACTTGGCGGTCGACCCGTCGGACAAACTCTACGTCGTCGACAGCAAGCTCAACACCCTGCGCGTCTTCGCCGCTGGTGGAGCGGAGCTCTGGACGAGCACCGGACCCGAGGGCGATGGCTTTAGCTTCCCTTCCTCCGTCGCGCTAGGGCGCGATGGCGAGGTCTTTGTTGCCGACCAAGGCAAGGCCCGCATCGTCGTGTTGGGCGCCGATGGGCAGGTCAAGCGCTCCTTCGGCCAGCCCGTAGAAGCCTTCTCGAGCGACTGGAAAGGTCGCTTCGTCAAGGTGCAAAGCCTCTTTGTCGACGCTGAAGGACAACTTCACGCTGCCGACAGCTACCTGAATAGGGTGCAGATTCTCAACGCTGAGACCGGAGAATACCTCAGCCACTACGGCGAATTCGGTGCGGGAGCTGGACAGCTCACCCTTCCCCTCGACGTGTGGGTAGATGAGATGGGAGATGCCATCGTCACCAACGCGGAGAACGGACGTCTCGAGCGATTCGCCTCGAGCCGCACTCGGAAGGGGGAGTAACATGAAGAAACTCATTGCGCTCGCCTCGCTCTGCATGGCGACGACCTTTTTCTATTCGAGCTCGGCGTCCGCCTTGGGCTACCCACACTTCGACGGCCTAGGCATCACCTGCGCCGACTGTCACGCGATGCACGGCGGCGCTGGCCCAGCCGCCCCGACCGGCGCAGCCCAGGAAGCGCTCTGCAAGAGCTGCCACAATCCGACTGGACTGGCGTCCGGCATGAGTGACGTCGAGCGCCACATCGTGGCCGACGGCAACTCGCGAGTCGACTGCGCCGCGTGCCACGAGCCGCACGCCCCGCAGACCTCGACAGACGCCCACACGGGCGGAGCGACCGCGGAGAACCTCTCCCTCATCCGCGCCCAAATGAACAAACTTATGCCGCCAGCACAGGATCCGACCGTCTTCCAGACCCGACCGGACCACTTCGCGTTCACGAGCGCTCCCTACAACGGCGTCTGCCAAACCTGTCACCTCGGGACCAACTACTGGCGAAACGACGGCACCGGCGCAGCCCACAACGTGGGCGCCGACTGCATCGACTGCCACTCCCACAAGGAAGGCTTCGTTCCGACCGCCTGCGTGGGCTGTCACTCCGCGCCCATCGACAACGGCGATGGCGTCCCAGTGGGCGGCCGACGCGGTGTCGTCGGGGAGTTCCCCAGCGCGGTTCATGGGCACATGAACGGTGAGCAAGTCGCGGACACCGACTGCCTGGTCTGCCACGCCATCACGACCCACAAGAACGGCGAGATCGAGCTGATCGATCCAGACGACAGCAGCATCTACACCTTCGTGAAGGCCGCCGATCTGACGTCCGACCCCGATGTGTCGGACTTCTGCTCGCACTGCCACGATGAAGACGGGGCCACTCGCCTGACCACCCCTCTGGACCCCTTCGGCAGCGGACGACCCGTGCCCGATGTGGCCAGCAACTTCAAGGGCTCGCTGCAGTGGGTCGAGTGGTACGGCGACATCTGCAACGGGCCCGAGGGCACTCGCCGCGGCGTCACCTCGCACCACGACATCAGCGACTCCGACCAGGCCTTCAGCGGCGCCAAGCTCGAGTGCCTCAACTGCCACGGAGCGCACACCCCCTCGGAGAACCAGGTGCTGGCCGATCCGGACAACACGCTGCAGCCGTGGACAGGCTCCAACAACGGCTTCTGCATCCGCTGCCACTCGGGCGGAAACGGCCCGGACGACGTCGGCATGCCGGCGAGTGTCGTAGGCCCCACTATCTTGGTCAACGACCTCAACGGCGACCCCTGCAATCCTGGGGACACCGACTGCAACACGACGACGGCCGGCCTCCGACCGATGGAGTCCTGCCGCTATCAGAATTCGCCGTGGTACACGAGCTACACCTTCAGCAACGAGGCCCACGGTGGGGACTCGAAACGGGCTTGGGCCAGCTACTTCCCGACCAACGGGACCACCTGTGGCGTGGATTTGGACTGCGTGCTCGCCTTGGGACCCGACTGGCTCTGCAACACCACGAGTGGAACCTGCTACGGAGCCGCTCCCGTCTACGCGATGGAGTGCCAAGAGTGCCACGATGCGCACGGCTCCTACACCGCGACGAACACCGTCGGGAACCCCTACATGATTCGCGACCAGGTCGAGGGCGCGAAGTTCGTGGATGATGGACGGCGCGGCGCCTTCACCGGGCCTCCGTGGAACGTCTTTGGCACGACCAGGGACGTGGTCGTCGGCATCACCGAAGGGACCAACCCACCGCCGTTGGGAGAAGACTATTCGACCGTCGATTGGGGTGGATACCAGGTCGGTGGCGCGGATGACGGCCTCTGCAACGCCTGCCACGGCAGCTGGCTCCCGGCGATGTGGGCCCACGACATGTGCTCGGGTTGTCAGACCTGCCACGGCCACGGCCAAGATTGGGGCGCGGCGGATTTGGGCGGCGGGCCGGACAACTCGACGGGCTGCTGGCTCTGCGGCAACGGCGTGCTCGACAACCGAGAGGCCTGTGACGACGGCAAGCAGTGCAACGACGGTTCGGACTGCACGAGCAACGGCGCCTGCCCCACCGAGTGCGCGACACGCAACGGGGACGGCTGCGATACGCAGTGTAAGGTCGAGTAGTCGCCTTCACCTGTGACGCGAAAGCCCCCCTCCGCTCAACAGCGGAGGGGGGCTTTCGTTTTTCGCGGGTCACCAGAGCCCTACCGGGAACCGTAGTTGTGTTGCGAGGCCTCCTCGTTGCGGTCGGTCGCTGGCGCCGGCGTGAGCGACAGGGCCGAGAGGCGCTGCCGGGTCTCGGCGTCGAGCTCGAGCTCGGCGGCGGCGAGCAAGGGGCGGAGCTGCTCGAGGTTGCGGGCGCCGATGAGGGGCGCGGTGATGGCGGGGGGGCTGGCGACCCAGGCGACGGCCAGCGTCGCCGGATGGTGTCCGAGCTCGGCGGCCAGCGCGCAAAACGCCTCTGCGATCTGGGTGTTGGAGGGGTGGCCGTAGCGAATCTGATACATGGCGTTCTGCACCAGTCGTCCCTGTTCGGGTTTCTTCTCGGTGCCGTACTTTCCGCTGAGCAGGCCGCCTCCCAGCGGACTGTAGCTGAAGACGGCGAGGTTCTCGGCCGCGGCCATGGGCAGGAGCTCGACCTCCGCTTGGCGCTTGACCAGGTTGTACATGGGCTGCAGCGCGACGATGGGCGCCAGCCCTTCGTGGTGCGAGAGCGACAAGGCCTTCATGGCCTGCCAGGCCGAGAAGTTGCTGGCGGCGAGGTAGAGGAGCTTGCCCTGGTGCACGAGGTCGTCGAGCGCCCTGAGGGTCTCGTCCAAGGCGGTGTGATCGTCGAAGCGGTGCAGGAAGAAGAGGTCGATGCGGTCGGTGTCCAAACGCCGCAAGCTGGCCTCGACCGCGCGCCGCAAGTGGAAGCGCGAAGAGCCGCGGGCGTTCACGTCGTTCGAGGTCGGGAAGTAGGCCTTCGAGGTGATGAGCACGTCGTCGCGGCAGCTCTTGACGCAGCGTCCGAGGAGCTCCTCGGCGCGGCCGCCGTTGTAGACATCGGCGCAGTCAAAGAGGTTGATGCCGGCCGCGCGGCAGGCCTCGAACATCGCGACCGACGTGGTCTCGTCGGCTTCGCCGCCAAACGACATCGTCCCGAACGCCAAGGTCGAGACTTTCACTCCAGTGTTGCCAAGGAACCGGGTTTTCATCGTGAGCCTCCAGCGCTGTGCGGGTGAGAGGGCACTCGTGTAGCGAGATCTGGGGTGGTAGGCAACCCAATTGGATCTTGGGTTCGGACGCGAGCTCTAGGGCTCGGTTTTCAACGCAAAGACGCAAAGACGCAAAGACGCAAGGAGCTTGGGGGAGTTTCTGCTTTGACCGTGGGTTCGGTGGGGCGGTGGTTGGGTGAGGTTCGGGGGGGCGCCAATTGTCATCTTTCGCCGTCAGTGGGATGATGCCCCCCACGAGGCGTTGGAGCCGCTGGGAGCGGCAGCGCCGAAAGTGTCCAGGATAGAAAGTCTGACTGCGGAGAGAGAAGGTGAGAGTGCGAGCTTCGATCGGATTTTTCGCGCGTTACTCGGCACCGAGCAGTCTCGAAGCGAGACCGCTGGCGTGCCTACGCGCGATGGTGCTCTTGACGGCGTTGCTGCTCCTCGCCGTCACGAGCAGTGGGTGCGCCGAACCCGAGAGCGGTTTGACGGAGACCTCGTTTGCCGCTCCCGACTTCACACTGAACGACGGCAATGAAGGGTCTCCCCACTTTGGTGAGTCCCGGACGCTGTTCGACGAGAACAAGCTCATCCTGCTCTACTTCGCGAGCTTTGGGTGAGGCTTTTGCCGATCGCAGTTTGCGATCATGAACGAGATGATGAGCGAGTGGCGGGCCGCGGGAGTGGACTCGACTCGGCTCGAGCTTTGGGCTATCGGAGCGCCCGGCACCGAGGGCGCCATCCCTGACTTTGCCAACGGCGCCGACGCGTCTTGTTTCGGCGACGTGAAAGGGGGGGGCAACGTGGCGGGGAAGTACAAGGCCAGCACCGACGACTACTTCGTCATTGGCGCCGACC
>Ga0210044_10000580_pt1 | contig 55669 bp, 52 predicted proteins | sample CryGey13umfilter_2_FD_183959 | JGI IMG/M metagenome (GOLD analysis project Ga0210044, IMG submission 183959) | Groundwater microbial communities from aquifer in Utah, USA - Crystal Geyser 4/9/14 3 um filter (SPAdes) (version 2) | ecosystem: Environmental > Aquatic > Deep subsurface >...
ACGTTTTTGCAACTCAGGCTGCCTTTCGCATGGCATAAGCCTGGCGGACTTCAAGGGGTGACATGAAGCCCATTTGTTCGAGACGCCAATGGCGATTGTAGCGTTCCTTGAACTCGGCCACGGCCACACGAACTTCCTCGAGGTTCTGGAAGATACGAGCGTGGAAGACCTGTTCCTTCAGCGTTCGATTGAATCGTTCGGCAACACCATTGGTCTGCGGTTCGGCGACGAAGGCAAAGCTTGGCGCGATGCCCCAGAACTTGACCTGGTTGAGGAAGTCGTCAGCGGTATATTGCGTGCCGTGGTCCATGCGCAAGGCCAGTCCGCGTCCCGCGTCGGCGCCGGTAGAGCCAAACATCGTCTTGAGTCCCTGCGCAATCGGCTGCAAGGCGGCAAAGCGATTGCCGATCTTCACGGCATGAATGCCGAGGCAACAGGCATCGAAATGGTCGACTACCGAGAAGACCCACACCCAGCCGTCCTCGACGGCCCCCTGGGTCTGGATACGGATGCCGTCGGTACCCCACATCCGGTTCGGCGCCTCGGCCTGGATCGACCCCTCGTGCAGGATGGGCTGGCCCTGCGGCACCCGATGCGGCGACAGCAGGCCGTTCTCATGCATCAGTCGGCAAATGCGATCCTTCGACACACGGATCTCACGCAGGATGCGCAGCCGTGCCCACACCTTGCGATACCCCTCGTCGGACGCCTTCGGCTTCAAGGCGCTGGCCCGCGTCGCCGGAAGCTTCGAAGACAAGGGCCTCGGTATCTTTACGCCTACGGCCACCATCACTACCTCATTGCCGCAGGCCGCCACACAGATCAGCGTATCGCTGTCCGCGGGCATCGGCCTGGAGGAGGTGGACGCGGGCGGGCGGCTGATGTGAAAAGGATGGCATGGGGAAACGCATCACCCATCGGCCGCGCGGGAAACCGATATGCCTTGCGCCCGCCGCCTCGGCAGCATTCGGGGCACGTGCGCCGGAACGCCGCTGCGGAGTTCGCGGCGAGGCCGGTCCGGCAGGCAGGCGAGTCGGGGGATCTTGCCGCAATGATCTCGCTGCCTGTGCGGTGAGCCAGCGCTACGCCGGTCACGCCGCGGCCGGCGGCCCGAGCAACTGCCCGAGCACGTAGGGCAGGATGCCGCCGTGCAGGAGATATTCCACCTCGACCGGAGTGTCGACGCGCAGGCGAAGCGCGACCTCCTGCCGGCTGCCGTCCGGGCGATGGATGACGAGCGTCTCCTCCTGCCGGGGCGTGACGCCGCCCTCGATGCCGAGGAGGTCGAAGGTCTCGTCGCCGCGGATCCCCAGGCCGGCGGCGCTCTCGCTCCCCGCGAACTCCAGCGGCAGCACGCCCATGCCGACCAGGTTGGAACGGTGGATGCGCTCGAAGCTCTTTGCAACCACGGCCACGACGCCGAGCAGCGCCGTGCCCTTCGCGGCCCAGTCGCGGCTCGATCCGGTGCCGTATTCCGCGCCGGCGAAGACGAGGGTGGGCGTGCCCTGCGCGAGGTAGCGCATGGCCGCGTCGTAGATGGACATCGGCGCGCCGCCGGGCTGGAAGACGGTGAGGCCGCCTTCCGGGCGCATGCCGTTCGCATCGGGCGGCAACATGACATTGCGGATGCGCACGTTGGCGAAGGTGCCGCGCACCATCACCTCGTGGTTGCCGCGGCGCGAACCGTAGCTGTTGAAATCGGACACCGCCACGCCGCACGCCTGAAGGTAACGCCCCGCCGGCGAGTCGGGCGCGATCGAACCGGCCGGGCTGATGTGATCGGTGGTCACCGAATCGCCGAAGATGGCGAGCGCGCGCGCCCCGGTCACCTCACCCGCCCGGCGCGGCTGCGCTCCGAAGTCGCGGAAGAAGGGCGGCTCGGCGATGTAGGTCGAGGGCTCCCAGGCGTACGTCTCGCCCGTGCTCTCGGGAATGGCGTTCCAGAGCGCGTTGCCGCGGGCGGAATCGCGGTACAGCCGCCGGTAGGTCTGCGGGTCGGTGGCGAAGTGCAGGGCACGGGCGATCTCGTCCTGCGCCGGCCAGACATCCTTCAGGTACACGGGCCTGCCGTCGCTTCCCGTGCCGAGCGGCTCGCGGGTGAGGTCGATGTCGACGCGGCCGGCGATCGCGAAGGCGACCACCAGCGGCGGGCTCATCAGGAAGTTCGCCTTGATCGCGGGATGGATGCGCGCCTCGAAGTTGCGGTTGCCCGAGAGCACCGCGGCGCACACGAGATCGTTTTCCCGGATCGCCACCTCGATCGCCGGATCGAGCGGGCCGGAATTGCCGATGCAGGTCGTGCAGCCATAGGCCACGACGCGGAAACCGAGCCGCTCGAGCCAGGGCAGCAGGCCGGCCTGCGTCAGGTACTCGGTCACCACACGCGAGCCGGGTGCGAGCGAGGTCTTGACCCGCGCGCCGACCGTGAGGCCGCGCTCGACGGCCTTCTTCGCGAGCAGGCCCGCGGCGAGCATCACGCCTGGGTTGGACGTGTTGGTGCAAGACGTGATGGCGGCGATCAGCACGTCGCCGTGGCCGATGTCCGTCTCGCCCGCGGGCAGGCGCAGCGGGGTGCGCCGCGCGAGCGCTGCGGGCGGCTTTCCGTAGCCGCCCCGCGCGGCGGGGCCGGCCAGCAGTTCCTCGGAGCGGGTGCGCAGGGCGGCCAGCGCGATGCGATCCTGCGGCCGCTTCGGACCGGCCACGCTCGGCTCGATGGCGGCGAGATCGATCACCAGCACCTCGCTGTAATCGATGTCGCCCGGCTGCGGCATGCCGAACAGCCCCTGCGCCTTGAAATAGGCGCGGAAGGCGTCGACCTCGGCCGCGCTGCGACCGGTGGCTTCGAGGTAGGCGACGGTCCGCTCATCGACCGGGAAGTAGCCCAGGGTGGCGCCATATTCCGGCGCCATGTTGGCGATCGTGGCGCGGTCGGGGACGGCGAGCGACGCCGCGCCGTCGCCGAAGAACTCGACGAACTTGCCGACGACCTTGGCCGCGCGCAGCCGCTCGGTCACCGTGAGCACCAGGTCGGTGGCGGTGACGCCCTCGCGAAGCCGCCCGTGCAGGTGCACGCCCACCACGTCCGGCGTGAGGAAGTACACCGGCTGGCCGAGCATGCCGGCCTCGGCCTCGATGCCGCCGACGCCCCAGCCGACCACGCCCAGCGCGTTGATCATGGTGGTGTGGGAGTCGGTGCCGACCAGCGTGTCGGGGTAATAGATGCCGTCCCTTTGGAGCACGCCGCGAGCCAGATATTCGAGGTTGACCTGATGCACGATGCCGATGCCGGGCGGAACGACCCTGAAGGTGTCGAAGGCCTGCATGCCCCACTTGATGAACTTGTAGCGCTCCGCGTTGCGGCGGAATTCCAGCTTCATGTTCAGGTCGAGCGCATCGGCCGCCTCGTAGTGGTCGACCTGCACCGAGTGGTCGACCACCAGGTCCACCGGAACGAGAGGCTCGACGACCCGGGGGTCGGCTCCCGCCCGTTGCGCTGCGCTGCGCATCGCCGCCAGGTCGCACAGCAGCGGCACTCCGGTGAAATCCTGGAGCACGATGCGCGAGACGACGAACGGGATCTCGGCCGTGCGCGGCGCATTCGGCTGCCAGCCGGCGAGCTGCCTGACATGCTCTTCGGTGATCCGCGTTCCATCGCAGTTGCGCAGGAGCGATTCGAGCACGATGCGGATCGACACCGGCAGCCGCGAAATGCGTCCCAGCCCGGCATGCTCGAGCGCGATAATGGAGTGGAGCTTTCCGGCGCCCGCGGATCCGGACGCGAGATCCCGCAGCGTATCGAAGGAATCGTTCGTCATGGTCTGCCTCCGCCGGGGTGGACTGCGTGAACCGGGGTGGCGTTCAATGAAAGGATGGCCAGATGGCTGCGATGCGGACGGAACACGATACGTTCGGACCGATCGAGGTTCCCGCCGATCGGCTCTGGGGAGCGCAGACGCAACGCTCGCTGAGGCATTTCGATATTTCCACCGAGCGCATGCCCGCCGAACTCATGCTCGCCTTGGCCGCAGTCAAGCGCGCCTGCGCACTCGTCAACCGCGATCTCGGCCTGCTCGATGCGGACAAGGCGCAGGCCATCGCGGCGGCGGCCGGGGAGGTGGCTGCCGGCCGTCACGCGGACGAGTTCCCGCTGCGCGTCTGGCAGACCGGTTCGGGCACCCAGACCAACATGAACATGAACGAGGTGCTGGCCAACCGCGCCTCGGAACTGCTCGGCGGGGTGCGCGGCGAGGCGCGCCTCATCCATCCCAACGACGAGGTCAATCTCGGCCAGTCCTCGAACGACGTCTTCCCGACCGCGATGCACGTTGCGGCATGCACCGGCATCCATGATCGGCTGCTGCCGGCGCTGCGCGCCTTGCGCGCGCGCCTCGCCGAGAAATCCGCGGCCTTCGCCGGGATCGTCAAGATCGGCCGCACCCACCTGCAGGACGCAACGCCGCTGACGCTGGGCCAGGAGTTCTCCGGTTACGTGGCGCAACTGGAACAGGCCGAGGCGGCCATCACCGCGGCGGTTGCGCCGCTGCACGCGCTGGCGATCGGCGGCACCGCGGTCGGAACGGGACTGAATGCGCCCGCGGGCTTCGGCGAGCGCGTCGCGGCGGAACTCGCGCGTGCGAGCGGCCTGCCGTTCGCCGGTGCCGCCAACAAGTTCGCCGCGCTCGCCTCGCACGATGCCCTGGTGGCCGCGCACGGTGCGTTGAAGACGCTCGCCGTGGCGCTCATGAAGATCGCCAACGACCTGCGCTGGCTCGCCTCGGGGCCGCGCTGCGGGCTGGCCGAGATCCACCTGCCCGAGAACGAGCCGGGCAGCTCGATCATGCCCGGCAAGGTGAACCCGACGCAATGCGAAGCGCTCACCATGATCTGCTGCCAGGTGTTCGGCAACGATGTCGCGATCGCCTTCGGGGGCGCGTCGGGCAATTTCGAGCTCAACGTCTTCAAGCCGCTCATCGCATACGGCTTCCTCCAGAGCCTAAGGCTGCTGGCGGATGGCATGGCGAGCTTCGAGGCGCACTGCGTGCGGGGGATCGAGGCCGATTCGGCGCGCATCGGCGAGCTGCTCGGGCGATCCCTCATGCTGGTGACCGCGCTCGCCCCGCACATCGGCTACGATCGCGCGGCGCAGATCGCGAGGCACGCGCACGCGCGGGGCCTCACGCTGAAGGAGGCGGCGCTGGCACTGGGGCAGGTCACGGAAGCGGACTTCGATCGCTGGGTACGGCCCGAGGCGATGACCGGCCCGGCCGGCGGATCGGCGTGAGCGTTCGCATGCAAGGCGGCGACCGGGCTCTGCCCGGCGCAGCGGTGCAGCTCCCCCGGAAGCGGCTTGCGCCCGTTCAGGTCGTGCCGTCGTCGCTGCCGCTCAGCAGCGAGCGCAGGCCGCGGTAGGGCCTGGCTTCCTCCGGCGGAGGATCGCCCGGCGGCCGCAGCCGTGCGAGCTCCGTTTCCAGTTCGCCGAGCCGCCGTTGCAGCGCGGCTTTGTCGTTTTCGGCGGCGGCCAGTGCGCGGCGCAGGCGGGCGCCGCTCCACTGTCCGCGCAGAACGGTAGGCGTCGATACCAGCGCCGCGATCAGCACGCCCAGGCCGAGGGCGATGAGCAGCACGAGCGCGAGCGATCCGTCGAAGCGCCATAGCGCGAGCGTCACCGTCACCGGCACGTTGTTCTGCAGCGCGAACAGTACGGCGCCGATGGTGAAGACGATGCCGAGAATCAACAGGAGCTGCATGGCACTCTCCGATCGTGGGCCGGCCGCGCCCGCGGTGCCGGAAAGACTCCGCTGCGGGCGGACGGTTTGTGGATGAAGGATAGCATCGGATGCTTGACGCGGAGGTGATCCTCGCGTGGCATTTGTTGCGTGGGAAAAAATCCCCCAAACCCGCGCCTGCAGCGATGTTGCAGAGCCCACGATCGGGACGATTTCGCGCCCAGCCATTTCACCGAGGATCAACGCCCGTGCCGTCCATCCAGGCTGCTCCGATGCCTTCCGCCGGCCCTCGAACCGGCACCGATCCGAACCCTGCCGCAAGGCCGTGGCGCGCGACCCCCGGAGCGCAGAGGATGCTTCGCGGCGCTCTTGTGCTCGCGGCATACGGCGCGCTCTCCGGCTGCGCGACGCCGGTCGGCCTGTCGCTGCTCGGCGGCGGCGCCTCGGCCGTGGTGTCCACGGCATCAACGACACCGTCACCCACACCTTCAGCGCGCCGGCCGCCCAGGTGCGCACCGCCTGCGTGCGTGCACTCGGGACGATGGGCGCCGTCATGGACAGCGGGGAAGGCTCCGGCGACGCGCTGCTTGCGCACGCGGGTGAGCGCGCGATCCGCATCGAGTTCGAGCGCCTCGGCGCGAGCCTCACGCTCGTGAAGGTGACGGTGAGCCGAGCGGACCTCCTGCGTGACAGCGCCACTGCGGCCGAAGTCGTGGCGCAGACCGAAAAGGCCCTCGCGACACCCGGCGCGAAGCCGGCCACGCTGGCGTCCGCGCGCGCGAATGACATACCGCCCGCCGCCGCGGATCCTGCTATAGGATCGCCCGCGGCCCCGACCGCGACCTATGTCGTGACCCTGGCAAGCACGCCGCCGGAAAGGCCGCGGCGGGTCACCCGGCTGCCCGCGCGGCTGCGCGACTACGCCGTCTATCAGGTCGAATCGGAGCGTGGCGGCAGGCGAATGATCGATCTGAACCTCGGGTATTTCGCGAGCGAGGCGCAGGCCCAGACTGCGCGCCGGATCATGCGCGCGAGCTTTCCCAGTGCGCGCGTGGTGCGTCTCGACCCGCCGCCGACGATTTCGGCGAGCCGCGGAGCCGAATCCGTTCCGGCGCTCTGACCTTGTCCGGCGCGTGCGGCGGGACGCGGGGGCGACCGTGGCACAATTACACTCTTTGCGTGCCGTGACCGCCCCTCATGCTGCCGAGTCGCCCGGAATTCGTCGTCCTCAATGGCGTGCGCCATCATGTGCGCGTCTGGGGCGAGGCCGGTGCGCCGAAGCTCTTCCTGCTGCACGGGTGGATGGACTGCTCGGCCTCGTTCCAGTTCCTCGTCGATGCGCTCGATGGGCGCTGGCAGGCGATCGCGCCGGACTGGCGCGGCTTCGGGCGCAGCGAGTGGCTCGGGCGCACCTACTGGTTCCCGGACTATCTCGGCGATCTGGACGCACTGCTCGCCCGCTACTCGCCCGATGAACCGGCGCGGCTCGTCGGGCACAGCATGGGCGGGAACATCGCCTGCCTGTACGCGGGTGTGCGCCCGGAGCGGGTCGGCGCGGCGGCCAGCCTCGAAGGCGGCGGGCTGCTGCCGGTCGAGCCCTGGCAGGCGCCCGATCGTTACCGCAAGTGGCTCGACCAGATCGCGGCACCGCGCGCGCCGCGGCGCTATGCGGATGTCTCGGCACTCGCGCAACGCCTGCGCGAATCCAATCCCCGCCTGAGCGAAGAGCGCGCGGTCTTCCTCGCGCGAGAGTTCTCGGCCCCGGCGCCTGAAGGCGGCATCGTCGCGGCGGGCGATGCCTGGCACCGCACCCTCTACCCGGTGCCCTACCGGCTCGAGGAGGCGAAGGCGTGCTGGCGCCGGATCACGGCACCGGTGTTGTGGGTGAGGGGAGCGGATTCGTCTTTCTCGAAGATGTTCGCGCAGCGCGAGGAGGACTACCGGGAGCGGCTTGCGTGCTTTTGCGACCTGCGGGAAGCCGTGATCGCCGAGTGCGGTCACATGATGCAGCACGATCAGCCCGAGGCGCTGGCGAGCATCCTCGAAGAGTTCTTCCGCGCGACATCGCTGGCGAAACCGCAATGCCGCTGAACGCCGATCTCCATTGCCACTCCTCGCACTCGGACGGCGTGCTCGGCGCCGCTGCGCTGGTGCGCAGGGCGGCGGGCAACGGCGTCGAGCTGCTCGCACTCACCGATCACGACGAGCTGGCCGGGCTCGCCGAGGCGCGCGCGGAGGCGCGCCGGCTCGGCGTGCGTTTCGTCGATGGGGTCGAGATCTCGGTGAGCTGGCGGGACACGACGATCCACGTCGTCGGGCTCGCGCTCGATGCGAATGATCCCGCACTGGTGGCGGGACTGGCCGGCATCCGCGAGGGAAGGGTGGCGCGCGCGCGGCGCATCTCGGATGCGCTCGCGCAGGTCGGCTTCGAGGGTGCGCTGGAGCGGGCCGCGCACTTCGCGGGAGAGGGCGGGCTGATCGGCCGCACCCATTTTGCGCGCGTCCTGGTCGAGCGCAAGGCGGCCGCGGACGTGCGTGGCGTCTTCGATCACTACCTCGCGAGCGGCAAGCCGGGCTACGTGGCGCACCAATGGGCGGGCCTGCAGGAAGCGCTGGCGTGGATACGCGGGGCGGGTGGGCTCGCGGTGCTCGCTCACCCCGGACGCTATCGGCTCAGCACCCGCGCGCGTGCCCGACTGCTCGGCGAATTCAAGGACTGCGGCGGCGCGGCGATCGAAGTCGTCTCCGGCAGCCACACGGAGGAGCACGCCAGGAAGTTCGCCCGCCTCGCGCGCCGGTTCGGCCTTCTCGGCTCGCGCGGGTCCGACTTCCATGCGCCGGGCGAGAGCCGGTGCGAGATCGGCCGGGTGGGCGCACTGCCCGAGGACATCGTTCCGGTCTGGGAGGCGTTCGCCTGAATGGCCCAGTACCTGTCCCTGCACCCGCTGCAACCGCAGCCGAGACTGATCCGGCGCGCCGTCGAGATCTTGCGCGGCGGGGGGCTCGCGGCGTTTCCGACCGACTCGGCCTACGCACTGGGCGGGCGGCTGGGAAATGCCGCCCTCATCGAGCGCATCCGCAGGATCCGCGGGGTCGACGAGCGCCATCACTTCACGCTCATGTGCCGCGACCTGTCGGAACTGGCGACCTATGCGCGTGCGGACAATGCCCAGTACCGCCTGCTGCGGGCGGCCACTCCGGGCAGCTACACCTTCATCCTCGAGGCCACCCGCGAGCTTCCGCGTCGCATCCTCCATCCCAGGCGGCGGACCATCGGCCTGCGGGTGCCGGACCATCCGCTGGTGCAGGCGCTGCTGGCCGAACTCGGCGAGCCGCTGCTGTGTTCGACCCTGATCCTGCCCGGGGAGTCTCAGCCGCTCACGGAACCGGAGGAGATCCGCAGTCGGCTGGGCAAGGAGCTCGATCTCATCATCGAGGCGGGCCCGTGCGGTGCGGGTTCGACCACCATCATCGATCTGTCCACCGGTGTGCCCGAAGTGCTGCGGGTGGGACGCGGAGCGCTGGGCGTGCTCGGTATCGGGTGAGGGCGGGGCGGGCGGCTTTGGTAGAATGGCCGCCTCGCCCGCCTCCATCCCATGCAAGATCTGATTCCGACCCTGGCGATCTGGGCCCTGCCCGTCATCTTCGCCATCACTCTGCACGAAGCCGCCCACGGCTACGTCGCGCGGCATTTCGGGGACCCCACCGCCTACCTCGCCGGGCGCATCAGCCTGAACCCGCTGCGCCACGTGGATCCGGTCGGAACCCTGCTGGTGCCGGGTGCGATCCTGATCGTCGCCAAGCTGTTCGGCGGCGCCCCGGTGCTGTTCGGATGGGCGAAACCGGTACCGGTGGACTTCGCCCGGCTGCGGCGGCCCAAGCAGGACATGTTGTGGGTGGCGGCGGCGGGGCCGGGCGCGAACCTCGTCATGGCCATGGCATGGGCGCTGGCGTTCAGCCTGGTCGCCGCGTTCCCCCAGACCGGCTATACGCTGCCGCTGCTCAAGATGGCCGATGCGGGGATGGACATCAATGCCGTGCTGCTGTTCCTCAATCTGATACCCATTCCGCCGCTCGACGGCGGGCGCATCGCGGTGAGCCTGCTGCCGCATCGCCTGGCCTGGCGCTTCGCCCGCATCGAACCTTTCGGTTTCCCCATCCTGTTGCTGCTGCTGTTCTCCGGCGTGCTCGGCAGCCTCCTGCTGCCGCTGATCGCGCTGTTCCGCTTCGCGCTCGGCGTCCTCTTCCATCTCTGACCATGTATCAGGAACGCGTCCTCTCCGGAATGCGCCCGACCGGCCGGCTGCACCTCGGGCATTACCACGGCGTGCTCAGGAACTGGGTGCGGCTCCAGAGCGAATACCCGTGCCTGTTCTTCGTCGCCGACTGGCATGCGCTCACCACCGACTACGACGAGCCGGACAAGATCGAGGACAACGTCTGGGACATGCTGATCGACTGGCTGGCGGCCGGGGTCGATCCCTCCCAGGCTACCCTGTTCATCCAGTCGCGGATCCCGGAACACGCGGAGCTGTTCCTGCTGCTCTCGATGATGACGCCGCTCGCCTGGCTGGAACGGGTGCCGACCTATAAGGACCAGCAGGAGAAGCTCAGCCACAAGGACCTCACGACCTACGGGTTCCTCGGCTATCCGCTTCTGCAGGCCGCCGACATCCTGATCTACCGCGCCGGCCGCGTTCCGGTCGGGGAAGACCAGGTGCCGCACGTCGAATTCACGCGCGAGATCGCGCGCCGCTTCAATCATCTCTACGGGCGCGAGCCCGGCTTCGAGGACAAGGTCCGCGAGGCGGTGAAGAAACTCGGGCGCAAGCGCGCCAGGCTCTACGAGGAGCTGCGCACGCGCTACCAGCAGGAGGGCGACGAGGCCGCGCTGGAGCAGGCGCACGCGCTGCTCGGCGAGACGCAGAGCCTGAGCCTGGGCGACCGCGAGCGGCTCTTCGGCCACCTCGAAGGCGGCGGCAAGCTGATCCTGGTCGAGCCCGGCGCGCTGCTCACCGAGGCGGCCCGCATGCCCGGCCTGGACGGGCAGAAGATGTCGAAGTCCTACGGGAACGCGATCGCGCTGCGCGAGGACCCCGAGTCGGTGCGCGCCAAGATCCGCACCATGCAGACCGATCCGGCGCGGGTGCGCCTGACCGATCCGGGCGATCCCGGGAAATGCCCGGTCTGGCAGTTCCACCTCGTCTACTCGCCGGATGACACGCGCGCGTGGGTCGATTCGGGCTGCCGCAGCGCCGGCATCGGCTGCCTGGAGTGCAAGCAGCCGGTCATCGACGCCGTGCTGCGCGAACAGGCGCCGATGCACGAACGCGCGCAGACCTATCTCGACGATCCGTCCCTGCTGCGCGCCATCGTCGCCGACGGCTGCGAGCGTGCGCGCCGGCTCGCCCAGGAGACGCTGCGCGACGTGCGCGAGGCGATGGGCCTTCATTACACCTGAGCGCCATGACCTCGCGAAAGGAAGGCGCTGCCGATGCGGAGCGCGAGACCGAGATGCTCGATGCGATCCACGAGATCTTCTCGGCCAGGATCCCGTTCAACCGGGTGCTCGGGCTGGAGATCGTCTCGCTCGCGGACGCTCGGCCGGTCGTGCGTTTCGCCATGCGCGAGGAGCTGGTGGGCAATTTCATGCGCGGCATCCTGCATGGCGGGGTGATCTCGTCGGCGCTGGACGTGACCGGAGGGCTGGTGGCCTTTCTCGGCATCCTGCACCGTTCCCGGCATGAGGCGCTGGAGACGCGGATTGCGCGCTTCGGGCGCATCAGCACCATCGACATGCGGATCGACTACCTGCGGCCGGGGCTGGGCGCGCGTTTCGAGGCGACCGGCTACGCGCTGCGCACCGGCAACAAGGTCGCGGTCACGCGCATGGAGCTTCGCAACGACGGCGGCGAGCTCGTTGCCGTGGGCACCGGCGCCTATACGGTCGCATGAACGTCATCCCCGAACCCGCGCTGCATTGCGCCCGGCTGCGCGGGGAGCCCATCGGCGCGCTGCCGAAGGATCTCTACATCCCGCCGGACGCGCTCGAGGTCTTTCTCGAGACTTTCGAGGGACCCCTCGACCTGTTGCTCTATCTTATCCGCAAGGCGGACCTCGACATCCTCGACATTCCGATGGCGGCGCTCACCGTGCAGTATCTCGAGTATGTCGAGGCCATGCGCACGCGTAACCTCGAGCTGGCGGCCGACTACCTGCTGATGGCGGCGATGCTGATCGAGATCAAGTCGCGCATGCTGCTACCGCGTCCGCCCGGCTTCGAGCGCGAGGAAGGCGATCCGCGCGCAGAGCTGGTGCGCAGGCTGCTGGAGTACGAGCGGATCAAGCAGGCGGCCGCGCGCCTGGACGCCCTGCCGGTGCTCGGGCGCGACTTCGAGCGGGTCAGTGTCCGGATCGCGCTGGAGGCCGTCGAGCAGCCTCCCGAGGTCAATCTCAACGATCTCCAGTTCGCCTGGCTGGCGCTGATGCGCCGGGCGCGGATGAGGCAGCCGCATCGCATCCGGCGCGAGGAACTGTCCGTGCGCGAGCACATGAGCCTGATCCTGAGGCAGCTCGAGCCCGGCTGCCATCGCGAGTTCGTCACGCTGTTCGGTCCCGCCGCCGGCGCTCCGGTGCTGGTGGTGGGCCTGCTCGCAGCGCTCGAACTGGTGAAGGAGAGACTCGTCGAAATGGCTCAGCGCGAGGCGCTTGCGCCGATCCACCTGAGTCTGGCCCATGGCGCAGACGCCTGAGAGCCTCAAGCGGGTGCTGGAAGCACTCCTGCTGGCGAGTCCGGAACCGCTGCCGGTCGCGGAACTGCGCAGGGCCTTCGAGGACGATCCGGGGCCCGATGCGGTGCGCAAGCTGCTGGAGGAGCTGCGCGCGGAATGGGCGCATCGCGCAGTCGAACTGGTTCAGATCGCCGGCGGCTGGAGATTCCAGACCCGGCCCGAGGTCCAGCCCTACATCGACCGGCTCAAACAGGAGCGGCCGGCGCGCTATTCCCGGGCGGTGCTCGAGACGCTCGCCATCATCGCCTATCGCCAGCCGGTCACGCGCGGCGACATCGAGGACATCCGCGGCGTGACGGTATCGCCCAACATCGTCAGGACGCTGGAGGCGCGCGGCTGGATCGACGTGGTCGGGCACCGGGAGGTTCCGGGCCGGCCGGCGCTGTATGCGACCACCCGGCGGTTTCTGGATGACCTCGGACTGCGCGCCCTCGCCGAGCTGCCACCGCTCGCCGAGATCGAGAAGGTGATCGACCTTGCCGACCAGGCGGCCTGAACGGGGCGCTCATCCGCCGCGGCGCGCTCCGGGAGGGGTGCGGGGTCGCGCTGCCGCGCGCAGCCGGCCGCGCCTGCCCCCGGAGAAGCTGCAGAAGGTGCTTGCCCAGGCGGGTGTCGCCTCGCGGCGCGAGATCGAGGAGATGATCGCCGCCGGCCGCATCCGGGTCAACGGCGTTCCCGCGCATATCGGCCAGCGCGTCGGGGCGCTCGACCGGGTCAAGGTCAATGGCAGGCTCGTCGCGCTGCGCGCGGCACCGGCGCGGGTGCGCGTCCTGCTCTATCACAAGCCCGAGGGCGAGATCGTCAGCCGCGACGATCCGCAGGGCCGCGCGAGCGTCTTCGCGCACCTGCCGCGCCCCGGCCGCGGCCGCTGGGTGGCGGTTGGCCGGCTCGACTACAACAGCAGCGGCCTGCTGCTGCTGACCACCAGCGGGGAGCTGGCGAACCGTCTGATGCATCCGCGCTACGGCGTCGAGCGGGAGTATGCGGTGCGCGTCATCGGCGAGCTCGGGCCGGAGCGTTTCGCCCAGCTTCGGGAGGGCGTGAAGCTCGAGGATGGCATGGCCCGCTTCGACACCCTCGAGGAGGCGGGCGGGAGCGGCACCAACCGCTGGTACCGGGTCCGGCTCGCGGAAGGGCGCAACCGCGAGGTGCGGCGGATGTTCGATGCGGTCGGCGTGAAGGTGAGCCGCCTGATCCGCACCCGCTACGGGCCGGTCGCGATGCCGCACGTGCTCCGCAGAGGAGGGTGGCGGGAGTTGAGCGAGAAGGAGGTCGGGGAACTGATGGCCGCGTTGAAGGAGCCGTCGCCTGCCGCACCGAGGTCCGCGGCTCCGGAGCGGGCCGCCGGGAAGCCGAAACCGGTCGTCCCGAAGGCGTCCGCCGGGAAGCTGCCGCGAAAGCGCAGATTCAGCCCGGCGGATTGAACCGTCGCACGGCCTTCTGCTATAATCGCGGGCGTCGAAGGGCCGCCCGGCCGCGGCCGGGATGGATGAGAATCGAGAAGATGGGCGTTTCGCCCATTTTTTATTTGTAGCGTCGAATGGAGCTTTCTCGCGTGATTGAACAGGCCGTCAGCGGCCTCGGATACGAGTTCGTCGATCTGGAAGCCGGATCGAGGCTTGTGCGCGTGTTCATCGATGCGCCGCCGGGCGCGATCACGGTCGAGGACTGCGCGCGCGTCAGCGATCATCTCACCCGCTTGCTCGAAGTGGAAAACGTCGATTACGGCCGGCTCGAGGTGTCCTCGCCCGGCCTCGACCGGGTGCTGCGCACGGCGGCGGATTTCGAGCGCTTCTCGGGATCCCGGGTCCATGTGCGGCTGCACGTGCCGGTCGGCGGGCGGCGAAATTTCACCGGCGTGCTGAAGGGCGCCGCAGGGGGCAGCCTGCTGCTCGACTGCGACGGGACCGCCCGCGAAATCGATCTGGAACAGGTGGCGAAGGTGCGGCTGGTGCCCGCCTACGATGGAATCGGCAACGGGCATGGAGGGCGCTGAGATGAGCCGCGAAATTCTGCTGCTCGTGGATGCCTTGGCACGCGAGAAGAACGTCAGCAAGGAGATCGTGTTTTCCGCGCTGGAGGCGGCGCTTGCCTCGGCAACCCGCAGGCGCAACCACGACCAGGGCGACGTGCGGGTCGCGATCGACCGCGAGACCGGCACCTACGAATCGTTCCGGCGCTGGCTGGTGGTGGCCGACGAGGCTGTCGAGGACCCGACGATGCAGATCGGGATCTCGGAGGCGCGCAAGCGCATCGCCGACATCGAGCTCGACGAATACATCGAGGAGGCGCTGGAGCCGATCGATTTCGGCCGCATCGGCGCGCAGGCGGCCAAGCAGACGATCGTGCAGAAGATCCGCGAGGCCGAACGCGAGCAGCTTCTCGCGGACTTCCTCGAACGCAAGGAACACCTGGTGACCGGCAACATCAAGCGCATCGAGCGCGGTAGCGCGATCATCGATGCCGGACGCATCGAGGCGATCCTTCCCCGCGATCAGATGATCCCGAAGGAAAACCTGCGCATGGGCGACCGCGTGAAGGCCTGCCTGATGAGCGTCGACCGCAGCGCGCGCGGTCCCCAGCTCGTGCTCTCGCGCACCTCGCCGCAGTTCCTGATCAAGCTCTTCGAACTCGAGGTGCCGGAGATCGAAGACGGCCTGCTCGAGATCAAGGCGGCGGCGCGCGACCCCGGTGTGCGCGCCAAGATCGCGGTCAAGTCCAATGACGCGCGCATCGACCCGATCGGCACCTGCGTCGGGATGCGCGGTTCACGGGTGCAGGCGGTGACCAACGAGCTCGCCGGAGAGCGGGTCGATATCGTGCTCTGGTCGGCGGACCCGGCCCAGCTCGTGATCGGCGCGCTGGCGCCCGCCGAGGTGTCGAGCGTGGTCGTCGACGAGGATGCCCACAGCATGGACGTCGTGGTCGACGAGAACGAGCTCGCGCTCGCCATCGGCCGCAACGGACAGAACGTGCGGCTCGCCTCGGAGCTGACCGGGTGGACGATCAACCTGATGACCGTCGAGGAGTCGAAGGAACGGGCGGAGACGGAGCACGAGACGATCCGCAAGCTGTTCATGGAAAAGCTCGACGTGGACCGGGAAGTCGCAGACGTGCTGATCGAGGAAGGATTTTCGACCATCGAGGAAGTCGCCTACGTGCCGCTCAACGAAATGCTGGAGATCGAGTCCTTCGACGAGGAGACCGTCAACGAGCTGCGCAACCGCGCGCGCAACGTGCTTCTGACCGCCGCGATCGTCGACGAGGAACAGCTCGAGCATGTCTCCGAAGACCTGCTCAATCTCGACGGCATGGACAAGCCACTCGCTGCCAAGTTGGCCCGTTCGGGAGTTCTTTCGCGCGACGCACTTGCCGATCTCGCGGTCGACGACCTGATCGAACTCTTGGGCATCGACATCGAGCGGGCCAAGTCGCTGATCATGACCGCGCGCGCGCATTGGTTCGAGTAGGAGTTTTCGAGAGATGGCGCAGATGAACGTGCTTCAATTCGCCGCCGAGCTCGACATGCCGGCCGGGGTGCTGCTCGAGCAATTGCTCAAGGCCGGGGTCGAGAAGAGCAACGACAGCGATGCGCTGACCGAGCATGACAAGGCCCGGTTGCTCGAGTACCTCCAGCGCTCGCATGGCGAAGGCCTGGGGAAGGCCAAGATCACGCTCCGGCGCAAGGAAACGAGTGCCATCCGCACGTCCGATTCCAGCGGCAAGGCACGCACGATCACGGTCGAAAGGCGCAAGAAGCGCGTCCTCATGCGCCGGGAACCCGGCGAGGCCGCAGGCGAAGCCGCGGCAGCGGCTGTCGTGCCGGCAGCGAGCGGGGCCGCGCTCGATGACCAGCAGCGCGAACTGAGGAAGGCCGAAGCGCAGCGCGAGGCGGAACTCGCCCAGCGTCAGGCGGCGGAGCTCAAGGAAAAGCAGGAACGGGAGGCGCGCGCGAAGCGGGAAGCCGAAGAACACCTCGCGCAGATGCAGGCGCTGACCGAGGCCCAGGCGAAGGCGCGCGAGGGCGCGGGCGAGACCGCGCCGGGTCCGGGCACGCTGCACAAGCCGGCGGTCAAGCCGGAAGACAAAGCCGAAAAGAAGGCGAAGAGGCCGGCTGCGCCGTGGAAAGGCGAGCCGGCCAGACGCCGCACGATCAAGACGCGCGGCGCGGACGGTGTCGCCGGCTGGCGCGGGAGCAAGGCGGGCCGCAACCGCCAGTCCGAGGAGGCCGCGCCGCAGTTCCAGGCCGTGGAACCGGTGGTGCGCGAGGTCTTGGTGCCGGAGACGATCACGGTCGCGGATCTCGCCCGGAAGATGGCCGTCAAGGCCGCCGACGTCATCAAGAAGCTCATGACGCTCGGCACCATGGTGACCATCAACCAGATGCTCGACCAGGAAACGGCGATGGTCCTGGTCGAGGAAATGGGGCATGTCGCGAAGGCGGCCAAAATCGACGAGCCGGATGCGTTCCTGGCCGAAGCCGAGCCGGAGGGCGTCGATGTCGAAGCCGAGCCGCGCGCGCCGGTGGTGACCGTCATGGGCCACGTGGACCACGGCAAGACCTCGCTGCTCGACTACATCCGCAAGACGCGGGTCGCGCACGGCGAGGCCGGCGGAATCACCCAGCATATCGGCGCCTACCGGGTCGAGACGGCGCGCGGGGTCATCGCGTTCCTCGACACGCCCGGCCACGAGGCGTTCACGGCCATGCGGGCGCGTGGCGCCAAGGCGACCGACATCGTGATCCTGGTCGTGGCCGCGGACGACGGCGTGATGCCGCAGACGCGAGAGGCGATCCACCACGCGCGCGCGGCCGGGGTACCGATCGTGGTCGCGATCACCAAGATCGACAAGCCCGAGGCGAATCCGGACCGGGTCAGGCAGGAACTGGTCAGCGAGGAAGTCGTGCCGGAGGAATACGGCGGGGACGTCATGTTCGTGCCGGTGTCTTCGAAGACCGGAGAAGGGGTGGACAAGCTGCTCGAGAGCGTGCTGCTCCAGGCCGAGGTGCTGGAACTCAAGGCGCCGCGCGCCACCCACGCCAAGGGCCTGGTGATCGAGGCGCGCCTGGACAAGGGTCGCGGGCCGGTCGCGACCGTGCTCGTGTCTTCGGGAACCCTCAAGCGCGGCGACGTGCTCCTCGCCGGCCATGTCTTCGGCCACGTGCGCGCGATGTTCGACGAGCGCGGCAAGGCAGTGCCGGCCGCCGGCCCGTCGACGCCGGTGGAAATCCAGGGCCTGTCCGATGTGCCCGCCGCCGGCGACGAGGTAATCGTGCTGGGAGACGAACGGAAGGCGCGCGAGATCGCGCTCTTCCGCCAGGGCAAGTTCCGCGACGTCAAGCTCGCGAAGCAGCAGGCTGCGAAGCTGGAGAACGTGTTCGAGCAGATGGGCGAGGACCAGAAGAAGGCGCTCGCGCTCATCATCAAGGCCGACGTGCAGGGCTCGCAGGAAGCGCTGGTGCATGCGCTCTCGAAGGTCGCGACCGACGAAGTGAAGGTCAATATCATCCACGCCGCGGTCGGCGGCATCAACGAATCGGACGTCAACCTGGCCCAGGCCTCGCGTGCGGTGATCATCGGCTTCAACACCCGTGCCGATGCCGGCGCCCGCAGGCTCGCGGAGAGCTATGGCGTCGACATCCGCTATTACAACATCATCTACGAGGCGGTCGACGAGGTGAAGAACGCGCTCACCGGCATGCTGGCGCCGGAGCGCAAGGAGAGCGTGATCGGGCTGGTCGACATCCGCCAGGTGTTCCGGATTTCCAAGGTGGGGGCGGTGGCGGGCTGCCACGTGCTGGACGGTCTGGTGAAGCGCGGCGCGATGGTGCGGCTGCTGCGCGACAACGTGGTGGTGTGGACCGGCGAACTCGATACGCTCAAGCGCTTCAAGGACGATGTGCGCGAAGTGAAGGCCGGTTTCGAATGCGGCCTCAGCCTGCGAAATTACCAGGATATCCAGGTCGGCGACCAGCTCGAGGTGTTCGAAGTTCAGGAAATCGCGCGGACCCTGTAACGCATGGAAAGGCGAACGCTGCGTCCGCGGCGCGTGGCCGAGCAGATCCGGCGCGAACTGGCCACGCTGCTTCGCGAGGAAGTGAAGGATCCGCGGGTGCGCCTGGTCACGCTCACCGGCGTGGAGGTGACGGCGGACTACGCCCACGCGACGGTGTATTTCACCGCGCTCTCGCCGGCCGAATCGATCGGCGAGGTCGCGGCCGGCCTCGAACACGCTTCCGGCTACCTCCGCCACGAACTCGGGCGGCGCATCCGCCTGCACAACCTCCCGGAGCTGCATTTCGCGCACGACGAATCGGTCGAACGCGGCGTGCGGCTCTCCCGCCTCATCGACGAAGCGGTGAGCGCCGATCGAAAGCACGAACACTAGGCGCCCGGCGGGTCCGGCGCGCTGCGAGCGCCGGCGCGTGGATGGCGTGCTGCTGCTCGACAAGCCGCAGGGCATCACTTCAAACGCGGCGCTGCAGGCCGCCAGAAGGCTGTTCTGCGCACTCAAGGCCGGCCACACCGGCACCCTCGATCCGCTCGCGAGCGGCCTGCTGCCGATCGCCTTCGGAGAGGCGACCAAGCTCGCGGGCCTGATGACGGGTGCCGACAAGCGTTATGTCGCCTCGATCCTGCTCGGCGTGAGCACCGACAGCGGGGATGCCGAGGGCTGGGTCACGGCACGCCACCCGGTTCGCGCGGACGCGGCCGCGATCGAGGCCGCGCTTGCGGGGCTGCGGGGCGAGATCCTTCAGGTGCCGCCGATGCATTCGGCATTGAAACGGGACGGCCGCCCGCTCTACGAGCTTGCGCGCCAGGGCATCGAGGTCGACCGGCCTGCGCGGCGCGTGCGCATCGATGCACTGCGTCTGAGCGGCCGCGACGGCGATGCGCTCACCGTGGAAATCGCATGCAGCAAGGGGACCTACGTGCGCGCGATCGCCATCGACCTCGGTGCCGCGCTCGGGTGCGGCGCGCACGTGACCGCGCTGCGGCGCACTGCGAGCGGTTCGTTCGAGGTGTCGGATGCGATCGGACTCGATGCGATCGAGCGACTCGCGCCCGAAGAACGCCTGCGCCTGCTCCGCCCGCCGGAAGTGTTTGCGTCCGCGCTCGGCCGGGTCGACCTCGATGGGGCGGACGCGCAGCGGTTCATGCACGGGCAGGCGATTGCGGGCGCATTCGGCGCACCGGGCGAGGCGCTGCGCGTCCATGCGGGCGGGCGCTTCCGCGGGCTCGCCCGGGTGCGAGAGGATGGATGCCTGCAGCCGGTACGCCTGCTCGATTCTCCCGAAGCGGCTGCGCGGCCGACGTAAACTTGAGCTCGACGGGGCAAGACGGCTATAATCCGCCGCTTCCGCAGGCAAGCGAGAACTGGAATGGCAATTCAGACGGCTGACAAGGCGAAGATCATCGGCGATTTCCAGCGCGCCGCCGGGGACACCGGCTCGCCCGAAGTGCAGGTTGCGCTGGTGACGGCGCGCATCAACGATCTGACCGGGCATTTCAAGACCCACGTGAAGGACCATCATTCCCGGCGTGGGCTGCTGCGCATGGTCAGCGAGCGGCGCAAGATGCTGGATTATCTGAAGCGCACGAATCTGGATCGTTACCGTGCGCTCATCGATCGGCTTGGACTGCGCAAGTAACGGAGCGCAGCCGCATACGACCGCAGGCATGCCGGCGCTGGCCAAGAGGCCGTGCCGGCTTTCGTTTTTCTGCAATACCGCGCCGGTTGGGGACTGCTGGCGGCGCGACCGAGTGAAAGGATGATCCCTTGCTGAACTCAGTGAAAAAATCGTTTTCGTACGGCGCCCATACGGTCACGCTGGAGACCGGCGAGATCGGGCGCCAGGCCGGCGGCGCGGTGCTGGTGCGCATGGATGACACCGTCGTACTCGCGACCGTGGTCGCGGCGCGCTCCGCGAAGCCCGGCCAGGATTTCTTCCCGCTCACCGTCGATTATGTCGAGAAGACCTATGCCGCCGGACGGATCCCGGGCGGATTCTTCAAGCGCGAGGGCCGCCCCTCGGAGAAGGAGATTCTGACCTCGCGCCTCATCGACCGCCCGCTGCGTCCGCTGTTCCCGGAAGGTTTCCGCAACGACGTGCAGGTTGTGGTGACGGTGCTCTCGCTCGACCCCGAGATCGACTCGGACATCCCGGCCATGATCGGCGCATCGGCGGCGCTCGCGGTTTCGGGCATTCCCTTCGACGGGCCGATCGGCGCGGCACGGGTGGGTTACCTGGATGGCAACTATGTGCTGAACCCGACCTGCACCCAGCTCCAGTCGAGCCAGCTCAACCTGGTGGTTGCGGGCACGCAGTCCGCGATCCTGATGGTCGAGTCGGAGGCGAAGGAATTGTCGGAGGAGACCATGCTCGGTGCGGTGATGTTCGGTCAGGAGCAGATGCGGCTTGCGATCGGCGCGATCAACGAGCTCGCCGACGAGGGCGGCAAGCCGGAGTGGGAGCGGCCGGCACCGGCGCTCGACCAGTCTCTCCCCGCGCGCGTCGCCGAACTGGCGCGGGCCGACCTCGATGCCGCGTACCGCGTGACCCGCAAGGGCGAGCGCACCGCGTTGCTCGAATCGATCGGCAAGCGCGTGGTCGAGGCGCTCACCGCCGGACCCGAACCGGCCTTCGATCCGTCGGCGGTCAAGAACGCGCTCTTCGATCTCGAAGCGAAGATCGTGCGCAGCCGGATTCTCGACGGCGAGCCGCGCATCGACGGCCGCGACACGCGTACCGTGCGGCCGATCACCATCCGGCACAGCGTGTTGCCGCGCACCCACGGCTCCGCGCTCTTCACGCGCGGGGAAACCCAGGCGCTGGTGATCGCGACACTGGGCACCGGGCGCGACGAACAGATCATCGACGCCCTGCAGGGCTCGTACCGCGAGCGCTTCCTGTTCCATTACAACATGCCTCCGTTCGCCACCGGCGAGACCGGGCGCATCGGAACCCCGAAGCGCCGCGAGATCGGGCACGGCCGACTCGCCAAGCGCGCACTGCTCGCGGTGCTGCCGTCGCCGGAGGAATTCAGCTACTCGATGCGGGTGGTTTCCGAGATCACCGAATCGAACGGGTCGAGTTCGATGGCATCGGTGTGCGGCGGGTCGCTCGCGTTGATGGACGCGGGCGTCCCGCTCAAGGCCCATGTGGCCGGCATTGCGATGGGCCTCATCAAGGAGGGCAACCGCTTCGCGGTGCTCACCGACATCCTCGGCGACGAGGACCATCTTGGCGACATGGACTTCAAGGTCGCGGGGACCGATGCCGGCGTGACCGCACTGCAGATGGACATCAAGATTCAGGGCATCACCCGGGAGATCATGCAGGTCGCACTCGCGCAGGCGCGGGAGGGCCGCATGCACATCCTCGGGCTGATGAAGTCCTCGCTCACCGAACACCGCGGTGAGGTGTCCGCCTATGCACCGCGCCTGCTCACGATGAAGATCAACCCGGAGAAGATCCGCGACGTCATCGGCAAGGGCGGCAGCGTGATCCGCGCGCTCACCGAGGAAACCGGTGCGGTGATCGACATCGACGACAAGGGAACGGTGACGATCGCTTCGGTGAACGCCGAGGCGGCGGAGGTCGCGCGCAAACGCATCGAGGCGCTGACCGCGGAGGTCGAGGTCGGCCGCGTCTACGAAGGCACGGTGCTGCGGCTGCTCGATTTCGGCGCCATCGTCAGCGTGCTGCCGGGCAAGGACGGGCTGCTGCACATCTCGCAGATCGCCAACGAGCGCATCGCGAGCGTGGCCGATCACCTGAAGGAAGGCCAGAAAGTGCGGGTGAAGGTGCTGGAAACCGACGAGAAGGGCCGCATCCGCCTGAGCATGAAGGCAGTCGGGGAAGCGCCGCCGGTTCAGCCCTGAGCACGCCGGGCACGCCGCGCGGTGGTTTCGTGCGGCCGCGCTGCGGAGGCGGCCGCCCCGGGCCTACTTCGCGACTTGCTTCTCGCGCAATTCCTCGAGCGTCTTGCAGTCGATGCACAGGGTCGCCGTGGGGCGGGCTTCGAGCCGCTTCAACCCGATCTCGACCCCGCAACTCTCGCAGTAGCCGTACTCTCCGGCGTCGATGCGGGCGAGCGTTTCGTCGATCTTCTTGATCAGCCGGCGTTCGCGGTCGCGGCTGCGCAGTTCCAGCGCGATGTCCGATTCCTGGCTCGCGCGGTCGTTCGGGTCCGCGAACACGGTGGCTTCATCCTGCATGGTATGGACCGTGCGCTCGATGTCGCCGAGCATGTCCTGCTTGAGCGCCTCCAGCATCTTGCGGAAGTGGGCAAGCTGCTTGGCATTCATGTACGCCTCGCCCTTCTTCGGCGAATAGGGCGGAAACCGCTTGTGGAGCTTCTGCAGGTAGTCTTCGGTCATGGGCTCGGTCGTCCGCAAAAAGATCGCTTTAATAGCAGAATTGCCGGGGCACTGCAAGAATGCGGGAGAAAGAAATCTCCTGCCGCGCCAAGGGCGGGCGCACGGGCGCGATGGCGGCGGGGTGTGTCCCGTGCGTTTGACCGATTCGGGCCGCCCCGCGTACAATTGCGCACCTTCGGGGTGTAGCGCAGCCTGGTAGCGCGCTTGCTTTGGGAGCAAGATGTCGCGTGTTCAAATCACGCCACCCCGACCAGCCCGGCGCACTGCCCGTAGCTCAATCGGATAGAGCACCGGCCTTCTAAGCCGGGGGTTGTGGGTTCGATTCCCGCCGGGCAGGCCAGAAGCCTTGCGCGGGGAAATGCGCGGAGGCCGGGGAACATCGCAGAACATTGGTGGGCGTAGCTCAGCTGGTAGAGTCCCGGATTGTGATTCCGGTTGTCGTGGGTTCGAGCCCCATCGCCCACCCCACCTTGTGTGACGGAGGCCGCGTCTGCGGCCTCCGTCACGTCCGGGCCGTTCGGGCGCAGGATGCTACTGGCCGGGTTGATCGAACGGCTCGTTGAGCGAAAGCCAATAGACTCCGAGCTGCCCCACCGCCTGGATGAATCTCTCGAAGTCGACCGGCTTGCGGATGTAACTGTTGGCACCGAGGCTGTAGGCCTCGTAGATGTCCTGCCGCTCCTTGGAGGTCGTCAGCACGACCACCGGAAGGAAGCTGGTGCGCGCATCGGCGCGGATGCGGCGCAGCACCTCCAGGCCATCGATGCGCGGAAGCTTCAGGTCGAGCAGCACCACCGCGGGCAACACGGAGACGTCTCGCCCGGAATGCGCGCCGGTGCCGAACAGGTAGTCCAGCGCTTCGACACCGTCGCGGGCGACGACCACCTGGTTCGAAATGTGGTTCTTGCCCAGTGCCCGCAGCGTGAGCGCCTCGTCGTCGGGGTTGTCTTCCACCAGGAGAATGGGCCTGTCGGTTGCCATTGGAATTTCGCTCGTGAAGTTGATCGCGCCCGTCGCGCGGAGAGGATCCTCAGCCGGTCCGGCCATGAATGATAGCCTAAACGGTCTGCGTGGTATTCCGGTCGAGGCCGCCGATCGACCGCGTGTTGCCGTCCGTCGCCCCGTCAGGCGCGGCTGCCGGAAGCTGGTCGGCCTGCAGCAGGAACACTGCGTCCTCGCTCGATGCCGTGGCGAGCCACGTGAAGGCGACTTCGGGAAATGCCGCCTCGACCGCAGCTTGGAGATGTCCGACCTCGACGACCAGAATGCCCTCGGGGCCGAGATGCGCACCCGCCCGGGCGAGGATGCGCCGGACGAAGTCGAGTCCGTCCTCGCCCGCGGCGAGGGCAGCGACCGGCTCGTGCCGGGTCTCGGCAGGCAGCCGGGTCATCGCCTCCGCGCCGACGTAGGGCGGGTTGGAAACGATGACGTCGTAGCGGCGCCCCGCGAGGGCTTCGAACAGGTCGGAACGCACGAGACGGATGCGCCGCTCCAGGCCGTAGTCGGCCACGTTGCGCCGCGCCACTTCGAGCGCGCCGGCGGAAAGGTCCGCGGCGTCGATGAGCGCATTCGGAAACGCGTGAGCGAGCAGCACGGCCAGACATCCGGAGCCGGTGCATAGGTCCAGCGCGCTGCCCACCGCCTCCGTTTCGCTCACCCAGGGCGAGAGCGCATCGGGGAGCAGCTCCGCGATATAGGAGCGCGGCACGATGACGCGGGGATCGACGTAGAAGCGGAAATCCCCCAGCCAGGCTTCGTTGGTGAGATAGGCCGCGGGGAGCCGCGCCTCGACCCGGCGGGCGATCAGCGCGGACAGGCGCCTGCATTCTTCGCGTGTGAGCCGCGCGTCGAGGAACGGTTCGAGGCGATCGAGCGGCAGGTGCAGCGCGTGCAACAGCAGGTAGGCGGCCTCGTCCCAGGCGTTGTCGCAGCCGTGGCCGAAGAACAGGCCGGCCTCGCCGAAACGGCTGACGGCATGGCGCAGCCAATCCCGCAGGGTGAGGAATTCTTCGGGCGGTTCGGACATCGCGCCTCAGCCGGCGAGCAGCCGCTCCAGCACGCCGCGGTAGATGTCGCTCAGCGCTTCGAGGTCCTCCACGCGGATGTGCTCGTCGACCTTGTGGATGGAGGCGTTGACGGGCCCGAACTCGGCCACCTCCGGGCAGATCGTGGCGATGAAGCGTCCGTCGGACGTGCCTCCGCCGGTCGACAAGGCGGGTTCGATCCCGGTACGGCCGAGGATGCTCCCGGCGAGCGCCGCGATCAGCGCTCCGGAGCGCGTCAGATAGGGCTGTCCGGAGAGATTCCAGCTCAACGCGTAGTCGAGCCCGTGGCGATCGAGCACCGCGGCGACGCGCTCGCGCAGGCTCGTTTCCGGGCTGGCGGTCGAGAAGCGGAAATTGAACAGGGCTTCGAGCGTACCGGGGATCATGTTTGTCGCACCGGTACCGGCGTGAAGGTTGGATATCTGGAAACTCGTCGGCGGGAAGCCGCCCTCGCCCTCGTCCCAGCGCGTGCGAGCGATTTCCGAGAGGGCCGGCATCGCCTCGTGAATCGGATTGCGCGCGGCCTCCGGGTAGGCGACGTGTCCCTGGATGCCGCGCACGATCAGCCGGCCGTTCAGCGAACCGCGCCTGCCGTTCTTGATCGTGTCGCCGAGCCGCTCCGCCGAGGTCGGCTCGCCCACGATGCAATAGTCGGGCGCTTCGTCGCGCTCGCGCAACGCCTCGACAACCCGCGCCGTGCCATCCACCGCGTCGCCCTCTTCGTCCGAGGTGAGCAGGAAGGCGACCGAACCGCGGTGTGCGGGCCGGTCCGCGACGAAACGCTCCGCCGCGCAGACGAATGCGGCGAGCGAGGACTTCATGTCCGCCGCGCCTCGTCCGAACAGCAGGCCGTCGCGCTGCGCGGGAACGAAGGGATCGGAACTCCACTGCGCGGCCGGGCCGGGCGGCACGACGTCGGTATGGCCCGCCAGGCACACGATCGGGCGCTCGCGCCCGCGCCGGGCCCAGAGGTTCGCGACCGGCCCGCGGTCCATGCGCTCGATCGCGAAACCGCAGGCGGCGAGCCGCGCGCACAGGATCTCCATGCAGCCACCGTCCTCAGGGGTGACGGAGGCGCGCGCGATGAGGCTGCGCGCCAGATCCAGCGTCGAGCCTTGCGACATCGGAGCGCCTCAGCCGCGGGGCGCCTCGTCCATGTTCAGCGAGATCTCGGTGAACGAGGTCCCTCCGGCGGACTCGTTCTCGAACTCGATCGTGCGGCCGAGCGTGGGGGGCTCGGGTCCGCTCGGAGCGTTGAGCTGGGAATTGTTGATGAGCCAGGACAGGTTGGTCGGCGAGTCGGCGTTCGCGAGCGCTTCCTCGAGCGTGATGATGTTCTCGCGGTAGAGCCGGAACAGGTCCTGTTCGAAGGTCTGCGAGCCGGGCGCGAGGCTCTGCTCCATTGCCTCCTTGATCGCGTTTACCTCGCCGCGCTCGATCAGTTCGCCGATGTGGCGGGTGTTGAGCAGGATCTCCACCGCGGGGATGCGCTTGCCGTCCGGCCGCTTGACCAGCCGTTGGGAGATCACGCACTTCAGGCTGACCGAAAGATCGAGGTAGAGGGCGGTGCGGTTTTCCAGCGCGAAGAAGTTGATGATCCGGTTCATCGCGTGGTAGCTGTTGTTCGCATGCAGCGTGGCGAGGCACAGGTGTCCAGTCTGCGCGTAGGCGAGCGCCGCGGACATGGTCTCGCGGTCGCGGATCTCGCCGATCAGGATGCAGTCGGGCGCCTGCCGCATCGCGTTCTTGAGCGCCTCCCCCCACGAGAGCGTGTCCATGCCGATCTCGCGCTGATTGACGATGGACTTCTTGTGCCTGAACAGGTATTCGATCGGATCCTCGACGGTGAGAATGTGTCCGGTGCGGTTCTGGTTGCGGTAGTCGAGCATCGCCGCGATGGTGGTGGACTTGCCCGAACCGGTCGCGCCGCACACCAGCACCAGGCCGCGTTTCTCGACGATGATCTCCTGCAAGACCGGCGGCAGGCCGAGCGAATCGAGCGAGGGAATCACGCCCTGGATGAAGCGCACGACGATGGCGATCGAGCCACGCTGCCAGAAGACATTGACGCGGAAGTTGCCGACTTCGCGGATGCCGAAGGACAGGTTCATCTCGCGCTGGTCTTCGAGCTTCTTGGCCTGTTCGGGCGTCATCATCTCGTAGGCCATGCGCTGGATCGTCGCCGGATCCATGATCTGCTGGTTGATCGGGATCGTCGTGCCCTGGATCTTGATCTGGATCGGTGCGCCGGCGGTGACGAAGATGTCGGAGGCCTGTTTCTCGGCCATGAGGTGGAACAGTTTGTCGAAGATCATCTCGCTTCCTCTCGTGGGCACAGTGCCTGCGCTGCTGCCGCGTCAGATTTCCCGCAGCAGTTCGTTGATGCCGACCTTGGCGCGGGTGCGCTCATCGACCCGCTTGACGATCACCGCGCAGTAAAGGCTGTAGCTGCCGTCGGCGGAGGGCAGGCTGCCCGAGACGACCACCGAACCGGCGGGCACGCGCCCATAGCCGATTCCGCCGGTCTCGCGGTCGTAGATGCGGGTGCTCTGCCCGATGAACACCCCCATCGAGATGACCGAGTTTTGCTCGATGATCACGCCCTCGACGACTTCCGAGCGGGCGCCGATGAAGCAGTTGTCCTCGATGATGGTGGGTCCGGCCTGCACCGGTTCCAGCACGCCGCCGATGCCGACCCCGCCGGACAGGTGAACGTTGCGCCCGATCTGGGCGCAGGAGCCGACGGTCGCCCAGGTGTCGACCATGGTTCCCTCCTCGACGCGCGCGCCGATATTGACGAACGAAGGCATCAGCACGACGTTGCGCGCGATGAAGGCGCCGCGTCGCACGCATGCCGGGGGCACGACGCGGAAGCCGCCCTGCTCGAAACGGCTGCGGTCCCAGCCGGCGAACTTGGGCGCCACCTTGTCGAAATAACGCGTCGCGCCGCCGTCCATGACGCGGTTGTCTTCGAGGCGGAAGGACAGCAGCACGGCCTTCTTGATCCACTGGTGCGTGACCCAACCCGCGGCGGTCTTCTCGGCCACCCGAAGAGTTCCGTCGTCGAGGGCCGAGACGACCGTGGCGATCGCCTCGGCGAGCGCTGTGGAGGCTTTGCCGGGGACGAGCGATGCGCGCTCTTCCCAGGCGCGTTCGATCGTTTCGCGAATTGCTTGCATGGCGGTCACGGTCAGAGCGAATTGCAGAAGGAGGCGATCCTGCGCGCGGCCTCCACACACGGTTGCGGAGGCGCCACCAGCGCGATGCGCACGAAGCCCGCCCCGGGATTGATCCCCCCGGCAGTGCGTGCCAGGAAGCTACCCGGCAGGACGCTCACATTATAGGCACGGTAGAGGCCGCGGGCGAAATCGGTGTCTGCGATCGGAGTGCGCGCCCACAGGTAGAAGCCGGCATCGGGCCGGTCGAATTCGAGGTGGGCGGCGAGCAGCGGCATCACCTGGGCGAACTTGGTCCGATAGAGCTTGCGGTTCTCCGCCACATGCGCCTCATCGCACCATGCCGCCGCGCTCGCGTGCTGGACGGCCAGGCTCATCGCGCAGCCGTGGTAGGTGCGGTAGGTGAGGAAGCTGCGCAGCAGCGCGGCGTCGCCCGAGACGAATCCGGAGCGCATGCCGGGGACATTGGAACGCTTGGACAGGCTGGAGAATGCCAGCAGCCTGCGGAAGTCCTCGCGCCCGCAGGCCTGCGCCGCTTCCAGCGCGCCCAGCGGCGGGTGCTCGTCGTCGAAATGGATCTCGGAATAGCACTCGTCGGCGGCGATGACGAAGCCATGACGGTCGGAGAGTTCGAACAGGGTCCGCCATTCCTCGATCGTCATCACCCGGCCGGTCGGGTTGCCCGGCGAGCAGACGTAGATCAACTGGACGCGCGACCAGGTTTCGGTGCCGTGTTCCCCGAACGGCATCGCGTAGCGGTCCTCGGGCTGCTGGTTCAGGTAGAGCGGCGCGGCCCCCGCGAGCAGCGCCGCGCCCTCGTAGATCTGATAGAAGGGATTCGGGATCGCCACGAGCGCCCCCGGACGCGAGGCGTCCACCACGCACTGGGCGATGGCGAACAGCGCTTCGCGCGAGCCATTGACCGGAAGCACCTGGGTCTCGGGGTCGATGGCGGGAAGCCGGTAACGCCGCTGCAGCCATTCTGCGATGGCGGTGCGGAGCTCGGCGCCGCCGCGGGTGGTGGGATAATTCGCGAGCGCATCCAGGGCCTGCGTCAGGTGTTCCCGGATGAAGTGCGGTGTAGTGTGCTGTGGCTCGCCGATCGAAAGGCGGATCGCCTGGAAGCCCGCTGCCGGCTGCACGCCGTCGAACAGGCGCCGCAGGCGTTCGAACGGGTAGGCCTGCAACTTGTCGAGAGCGGGGTTCACAGGATGTCGGAGGAGGCTCGGCGCACGGGCGGCGCGGCGCAGCGCGGATTATACGTGTCGCATCCGGGTGCGGGGACTGCCTCCGTACCGGCTTCGGCGCTTGCCGGGCTGCTCACCGGCGCCCTGGTCTGGGGCCTGATCTGGTACCCGTACCGGGTGATCGAATCGGCAGGCGTGGGTGGCGTGGCCGCCACCACGCTGACCTATCTCGTCGCCCTCCTGTGCGCGATTCCCGGACTGCCGAGATCGCGTGCGGTGCTCGCGCAGCCCGGCGCTCTCGTGGTGATCGGGCTTGCGGCGGGCGGCTGCAATCTGGGCTACGTGCTGGCGATGCTCGGCGGCGAGGTGATGCGGGTGCTGCTGCTGTTCTATCTGGCGCCGCTGTGGACGTTGGTTCTTTCGCGCGCGCTGCTCGGCGAGCGGATCGACCGCGCCGGGTTCGCGGTCATCGTGCTGGCTGTCGCCGGAGCCTTCACCATGCTGTGGCCGGACGCTCCCGGCATGCCGCTTCCGGCCAATCGCGCCGAATGGATCGGGCTCGCCGCCGGAGCGTTGTTCGCGCTCGGCAACGTGGTCGCGCGCAAGGCGGCCGAGGTGCCGATCGAGGTGAAGTCGTTCGCGGTGTTCGCGGGCGTTGTCGGCGGCGGCGCGGCGCTGCTGCTCGGTGGCGCTGCGCCGATCGCGATGCCGGGCGCCGCCGCGTCCCTCCTGATCCTGCTGATGGGTTTGGTGCTGTTCGCGGTCAACCTCGTCGTCCAGCACGGCCTCGCCCACACCCCGGCCAACCAGGCGATCGTGATCTTCCTGGTCGAGCTCGCGGTGGCGGCGGTGTCCTCGTGGCTGCTTGCGGGAGAGACGCTCGGCGCGCGCGAGTGGTCGGGGGGCGCGATGATCGTCGCCGCGAGCCTGCTCTCGGGGCGGATCGGCGCGGGGCGCTGAACGCCCGGCTGCCGGAATCAGCCGCGCCTCGGAGCCGCGGCCTCGAACGCGGCGGGCTCGAAGGCGCACTCGCCCGTCCAGCCCTTCTTGCGATGCTCCGCGACGACGGTGGTGAAGATCCCGCCGCGCACGTTGAAACGTGCGGTGAGCCGCATGAAGCGCGGACGCGTGGCGGCGACCAGGTCGTCGAGGATGCGGTTCGTGACCGCCTCGTGGAATGCTCCTTCGTCGCGGAACGACCAGACGTAGAGCTTCAGGCTCTTCAGTTCGACGCAGCGACGCTCCGGGATGTAGTCGAGGACCAGGGTGGCGAAGTCCGGCTGCCCGGTCTTCGGGCACAGACAGGTGAATTCCGGGATCTCCATGTGGATCCGGTAGTCCCTGGCGGGGGCGGGGTTCGGGAAGGTCTCGAGCGCTTTCGAGGGGCCGCGGGGCATTCGGGGGAGCCTTCTAAAATGCTATTATAACGGCCCGAAACGCCACGCCTTCCGGTTCCTTCCGCGGGCGCGGGACCGCGAGCGGCGGCGCCACGGCCGCGTTTCCACCGATACTCCTCAAGACTCTCTCGCAGTGCGCCTCACGAAGATCAAACTGGCCGGATTCAAGACCTTCGTGGATCCGACCACGCTGGTGTTTCCTGGACATCTCGTCGGGGTGGTCGGGCCCAACGGCTGCGGCAAGTCCAACGTCATCGATGCCGTGCGCTGGGTGCTGGGCGAATCCAAGGCGTCGGCGCTGCGCGGCGAATCGATGCAGGACGTGATCTTCAACGGCGCATCCTCGCGCAAGCCGGTGGGGCGCGCGATGGTCGAGCTGGTGTTCGACAATTCGCTCGGGCGGGCGCTGGGCCAGTGGTCGCAATACGCGGAGATCGCGGTCAAGCGCATCGTCGAGCGCGACGGCGATTCGAGCTATTTCATCAACAACCTGCACGTGCGCCGGCGCGACGTCGTCGACCTGTTCCTAGGCACCGGACTGGGGCCGCGCGCCTACGCGATCATCGAGCAGGGAATGATCTCGAGGATCATCGAGGCGAAGCCCGAAGAGCTTCGCCTGTTCCTCGAAGAGGCGGCCGGAGTCACGAAGTACAAGGAACGGCGGCGCGAGACCGAGAACCGGCTCGAGGACACGCGGGAAAACCTGATCCGGCTTCAGGACATCCGTTCTGAACTCGACGCGCAGATCGAACGCCTCGGCGCCCAGGCCGAGGTTGCGAGCCGCTACCGGCAACTGCAACAGGAGCACGCCGAAGCGCAGAGCCTGCTCTGGCTGCTGAAGCGCAACGAGGCGCGGGCGGAGCGCGAGCGTGCGCTGCGCGAGGTCGAGAAGCTCACCGCCCGGCTCGATTCCGAGACGGCCCGGCTGCGCCAGCTCGAAAGCGATCTGGAGACCGCGCGCAGCCAGCATTACCGCAGCTCCGATGGCATGCACGAAGCGCAGAGTGCGATGTATGCAGCCAACGCCGAGGTCGCGCGCTGCGAGGAGGAGATCGCGCGAGCGCGCACGCGCCGCGGGGAGCTCGAAACCCGGCTCTCCCGGCTCGGCTCGGAGCAGGAGCAGTGGCGCGCCCGCTTCGATGCGGCCGCGCTCGACCGCAGCCGCTGGAGCGCGCTGCTGGAGAACGCCCGCAACCGGGCGCAAAGTGCGCAAGAGCGACACGAGGCGGCGGCCGCACGGCTGCCCGGCATCGAAGCGGCCAGGGAAGAAGCCGAGTCCGTGCTCGCAACGGTTCGCCGCGAGCTGGTCGAAGCCGAGCAGCAGGCGGGCGTTCAGGAGGCCCACCGTGCGAACGCGGTGCGCGCGATCGAGGCACTGGAGCAGCGCCGCGCCCGCCTCGACGAGGAGTGCGCCGCGCTGCGCTCGCCGGAAGAGACGCTGCTCGCCGAAGCGGGCGAGCGCGCGAGCGCGCTCGAGGCCGATTCGGCCCGGTTGCACGAGGAGCTGACCTCGCTTCAGGCGCACCTGCCGGAGCTGCGCGCCCGCCACAAGCTTTCGGCCGACGGCGAACGCGCGGCGAGCCGCAGCCTCACCGAGGTGCGCGCGCGGCGCGATGCCCTGGTGCAGCTTCAGGAAAAGGTGAGCCATGCCGGCCGGCTGAGCGAGTGGATGGATCGCCACGGGCTCGGCTCCGCGGTACCGTTGTGGCAGGCGCTGCGCGTGGAGCCCGGATGGGAGCGCGCGCTGGAAGCGGTGCTGCGCGAACGGCTGGCTGCGCTGGCCGCGCAGGAGGGGCGGATCGCGCAGTTCGTGGCCGATCCGGCGCCGGTCACCGTGGCGCTCGCCCTGATCGAGGGCGCGCAGCCCTCGCGCGGCGCCCAGCCGATGACCATGGAGGTCGCGCTGGCCGAGAAGGTGTCGTGCGATTCCCCGGACTGGAGCGCCGTGCTGACGCACTGGCTCGCCGGCGTCTGGGTGACCGAGAATGTGGCCGAGCTCCTCGGCAGGCGTCACGAACTCGGCGCGGGTGAGCGCTGGGTGGATCGCGAGGGCCGGGTGCTGTCGCGCCATGCGCTCGTTCTCTATGCCCCGGATGTGCGCACGCACGGAGTGATCGAGCGCCGGCGCGAGATCGAGGCGCTCGAGGCCGAACTGGAGACTTCGCGTACCGGGCTCGAGCTCGCGCGCCAGGCAATGGCGGATGCCGAGGGTCTGATCGCGACGGCCCAGGAACGCCTGACCGCGCTGCGGCGCGAGCTCCAGGAGCTCGAACAGGCGCGTCACGCCGCACAGGTCGATTTTCTCAAGCTCAACCAGGCGCGCAGCCGCTATCTCGATCGCCGCGCGCAGATCGAGCGCGATCTCGCCGAGGTCGATCAGTCCCGGCGTTTCGAGAAGGATCGTCTCGAACGCGCGGGAGTCGAGGTCGAGCGCTTTCGCGAGCTTTCGCAGGCGCTGGAGGCCAGGCTCGCTTCGGCGGCGGAAGGCAGCCGTGCCGCCGAACTCGCGCTGCGCGAGGCACGGGCGGCCGAGCAGGCGCTGGACCGGGAACTGCAGGAAGCGCTGTTCTCCCAGCGCGAGTGCGGGGGCAAGATCGAGGACATCGAACGCGCGCACGCATTGTCCGGGCGCGAGCTGGAGCGACTCGGCGCGGAATTCGCGACGGCTCGCGCGGAGCTCGACGCGATCGACGAAGCGGCGGCGCAGGCGCGCCTGGAACGCTCGCTCGAGGCGCGCAGGCAGGCGGAGCAGGAACTCTCGGCGATGCGCGGCCGGCTCGATGAGGCGGCGGGGAAGCTGAAGGAGCTCGAAGAGGGCCGCATGAGGACCGAGCAGGGGATCGCGCCGCTGCGCGACAAGCTCGGCGATCTCCAGCTCAAGGTCCAGGCCGCGCAACTGAACGAGGAACAGCATGCGGCGCGGCTCGCCGAAGCGGGCGCCGATCCGGAGGCGCTCGCCAGCTTGCTCGTGGGCGGGCGCAAGGAGTCCGCCCTCCAGCAGGCGATCGCGCGCGTCGCCGGCGAGATCGAGGCACTCGGGCCGGTGAACCTCGCCGCGCTGGAGGAACTGGAAAGCGCACAGGCGCGCAAGAACTACCTCGACAGCCAGTCGGCGGACCTGAGCACGGCGATCGCGACGCTGGAGGATGCCATACGCCGCATCGACCGCGAGACGCGAGAGCAATTGCGCGAGACCTTCGATCAGGTCAATGCGACCTTCGGCAAGCTTTTCCCCGAACTGTTCGCCGGAGGCGATGCACGGCTCACGCTCACCGGCGAGGAGATCCTCGATGCCGGGGTGCAGGTCATGGCGCATCCGCCCGGGAAGAGGAACGCCTCGATCCACCTGCTCTCGGGCGGCGAGAAGGCGCTCACCGCGATCGCGCTGGTGTTCGCGCTCTTCCAGCTCAACCCGGCGCCCTTCTGCATGCTCGACGAGGTCGATTCGCCGCTCGACGACGCGAACACCGAGCGCTTCTGCGAGATGGTCAGGCGGATGGCGCAACAGACCCAGTTCGTCTTCATCAGCCACAACAAGATGGCGATGGAGATGGCGCAGCAGTTGATCGGCGTGACCATGCAGGAGCAGGGCGTGTCGCGGGTCGTCGAGGTCGACATCGAGGAAGCACTGCGCATGCGGGAGGCGGCGTGAGCAGGGAGCAGGGGCCCCGCGCAGCGGGGATGCGACCGCCCGCGAGCGCCGCCGAGCCGCCGACGGTGCGCGCGTCGATCCTCGATGTGCGAAAAGGAGGCGGCGGCGTGAGCAGCGGAGGGGGCCCCGTGAGCGAAGCGAACGGGGGCGTAGCGTCCGCGAGCGCCGCCGAGCCGCCGACAGCGCGGTGGTCCAACATCGATGCGGGGAAAGGAGGCGGCGGCGTGAGCAGGGAGCAGGGGCCCCGCGCAGCGGGGATGCGACCGTCCGCGAGCGCCGCCGAGCCGCCGACAGCGCGGTGGTGGAACATCGATGTGGGGAAAGGAGGCGGCGGCGTGAGGAGCCGGTCTGATGGCGCTGAGTGAGCTCCAGGTCGCGCTCGCCGCGCTCGGCGCGGCGGCGGTGGCGGGCGTGATCGCCTACAACCGCTGGCAGGAGCGCAAGTTCCGGCGGGAGGCGGAGCGCGCATTCGAAGGCGAGCATGCCGATGTCCTGCTCGGGACGCAGCCGCCGGAAGCCGCCCGCGTCGAGCCGACGATGCCTGCGGCCGAGGCGGCGCCGGACGCGGGGGAGCCGGCGACGCCGCCGCCGTTGCCGGATGTGCCTGCGTTCGATCCGTGCATCGAATGCGTGGTCGGGCTGACACCCGCGGAACCACAGCGGGCCGACGAATTCGCCCGCGCGCTGGCCGAGGCGCTGGGCGCGCTCCGGCGGCGGATGCGCTGGTACGGCCTGGACGGAGCGCTTGCCGCCTGGGTGCCGCTGGAGGAGCTCGGCGAGCGGGAATGCCGTTCCTTCGCAGGCATCCTCCAGCTCGCGGACCGCAGCGGGCCGGTGACCGAGGCCGAGCTGGAGTCGTTGCGCGCGCGGGTGACGGCGCTGGCGGATCGTTATCTCGGCGTGCCCCGGCTGCCGGAGTTCTCGCAGCTCGCCGGCCAGGCGGCGGCGCTCGACCGTCTGTGCGCCGCGGTCGACGTGAAGATCGCGCTGAATGTCGTGCGCCGTGATGCCGAGGGCATCCATGGCAGCAAGCTCAGGGGACTCGCGGAAGCGGCGGGAATGGTCCTGCGCGGGGACGGCCTGTTCCATGCGCCCGACGAGCAGGGCGAGACGCGCTACACGATGGGGAATCTCGATCCTGCCCCGTTCGCGGCGGACGCGATGAAGACGATGCTCACCCAGGGGGTGAGCTTCAGCCTCGACGTTCCGCGCGTGGCCGACGGCATCGCGTGCTTCGATGCGATGCTGGAGACCGCGCGCAAGCTCGCCGGCGTTCTCGGCGCCAGCCTGGTCGACGACAAGCGGCAGGAATTGAACGAGCGCTCCCTCGAGTTCATCCGACGCGAGATCGCGAACTTCCAGGCGCAGATGCGCGCGCACGGAATCGAGCCCGGAAGCGAGAGCGCGCGCAGGCTGTTCTCCTGATCCCATGGTGCGGCTGCCGGCCGAGCGCATCCGCGCGCTGCGTGCGGAGATCGAGCGGCACAATCATGCCTATTACGTGCTGGATCGGCCGAGCGTTCCCGACGCCGAGTACGACCGCCTGTTCCGCGAGCTGGAGGAACTCGAAGCCGCCCACCCGGAACTGGTGAGTCCGGACTCGCCAACGCAGCGGGTCGGCGCGAAGCCGGCAACGGAGCTCGCGGAAGTCAGGCACCGGGTACCGATGCTCTCCATCCGCAATCTCGACGCGGAGAGCTTCGACCGGCAATGCCGCGAGGCGCTCGCGGCGGAGGGAATCGCATACGCCGCGGAGCCCAAGCTCGATGGCCTTGCGGTGAGCCTCACGTACCGGGAGGGTCGCTTCGTCCTCGGCGCCACGCGGGGCGACGGCGAGACCGGCGAGGATGTCACCGCCAACCTGCGTACCGTGCGCTCCATTCCGCTGCGGCTGTCGGGAGATGGGATTCCGCAGGAGCTGGAGGTACGCGGTGAGGTCGTCCTGTGCCGGGCGGACTTCGAGCGCTTCCGCGCCGCGCAGGCGGCGGCCGGCGAGAAGGAGCCGGTCAACCCGCGCAATGCGGCCGCGGGCAGTCTGCGCCAGCTCGATCCGCGCGTCACGGCGCGACGGCCGCTGCGCTTCTTCGCCTATGCGGTGGCCAACCCCGAGGCGCTCTCGCTTTCCACGCATTCGGCGACTCTCGACCGGATCGCCGCGTTGGGATTGCCCACCGCGCCCGAGAGGCGCGTCGTTCGCGGCGCGGATGGGTTGCTGCGCTACTACCGGGAGATCGGCGAGAAGCGCGACCGGCTGCCCTACGACATCGACGGCGTGGTCTACAAGGTCGATTCGCTCGCCGATCAGGCGCGCCTGGGCTTCGTCTCGCGTGCGCCGCGCTGGGCCGCCGCCCACAAGTACCCGGCGCAGGAAGAAATGACCGAAGTGCTGGCGATCGAGGTGCAGGTCGGCCGCACCGGGGCGCTGACGCCGGTCGCGCGCCTGAAGCCGGTGTTCGTCGGCGGCGTGACGGTGTCGAGCGCGACCCTGCACAACGAGGACGAGGTCCGGCGCAAGGACATCCGCATCGGCGACATCGTGATCGTGCGCCGCGCCGGAGACGTGATCCCCGAGGTGGTCGCGGCGGTCGCGGATCGGCGCACCGGCCGTGAACGGGAGTTCGTCATGCCGCAGCGCTGTCCGGTCTGCGGCAGCGGCGTCATGCGCCTGCCGGGCGAGGCGGTGGCGCGCTGCACCGGCGGGCTGTACTGTCCGGCGCAGCGCAAGCAGGCCATCCTGCATTTCGCCTCGCGCCGCGCCATGGACATCGCCGGCCTGGGCGAGAAGCTGGTCGACCAGCTCGTCGAGCGGGGGTTGGTCGACAGCGTCGCCGACCTCTACGGCCTCGATGGTGCGGCGCTCGCCGTACTGGAGCGCATGGGTGACAAGTCGGCGCGCAACATCGTCGAGGCCCTCGAGCGCTCGAAGCACGCGAGCCTGGCGCGGCTGGTCTTCGCGCTCGGCATCCGCAACGTGGGCGAGGCCACCGCGAAGGATCTGGCACGGCACTTCGGTAGCCTCGCGCGGCTGATGGCGGCCGGGACGAACGAGCTGGAGCAGGTGCCCGATGTCGGGCCGGTGGTGGCGGAGAGCATCGCACGCTTTTTCGCGGAGGCGCACAATCGCGAGGTGATCGAGCGCCTGCGGCGCTCCGGCGTGCGCGACGAGGGCGCGGGCGCAGCCGAGCTCTTTGCCGCAGGCTCGGCCGCGAGCGGCAAGGTGTTCGTGCTGACCGGAACGCTGCCGGGGATGACGAGGGAGGAGGCGAAGGCGCTGATCGAGGCGGCCGGCGGAAAGGTGAGCACGAGCGTGTCGGGCAAGACCGATTTCGTCGTCGCCGGGAAGGATCCGGGGGCCAAGCTCGATCGCGCGCGCAGCCTCGGCGTGCGCGTGATCGACGAGGATGCGCTCCGGCACATGCTTTCGGAATAGGGAGGGAAGATGAAGAAGAAGGTGACCAAGGCGGTGTTTCCGGTCGCGGGACTGGGCAGCCGCTTCCTGCCGGCGACCAAGGCGAGCCCCAAGGAGATGCTGCCGGTGGTGGACAAACCGCTCATCCAGTACGCGGTGGAAGAGGCAGCGGCGGCCGGCATCACCGACATGGTGTTCATCACCGGCCGCACCAAGCGGGCGATCGAGGACCATTTCGACAAGGCCTACGAGATCGAGGCGGAGCTGCGTTCGCGCGGCAAGGACGACCTGCTGCGGGTGGTGCAGGAGACGATCCCGAAGGACATCAACTGCATCTACATCCGCCAGCCCGAGCAGCTCGGGCTCGGGCATGCGGTGCTGTGCGCTGCTCCGGTCCTGAACGACGAGCCGTTCGCGGTCGTGCTCGCCGACGATCTGGTGGATGCGGAGCGGGGCGTGGCGCGGCAGATGACCGAGGTGTTCGACGAGTTCCAGTGCTCGGTGCTCGGGGTCCAGGAAGTGCCGCGCGAGGAGACATCCCGCTACGGCATCGTGAGCACCGAGGCAGAGAGCGGGGATGTCCAGCGCGTGAATGCGATCGTCGAGAAGCCTTCGCCGGAGCGCGCGCCAAGCACGCTGGCGGTGATCGGGCGCTACATCCTGACCCCGCGCATCTTCGCGCATCTTCGCGCTGCGCGCGCCGGGGCCGGAGGCGAGATCCAGCTCACCGACGCGATCTCGGCGCTGCTCGCCGAGGAGGCGGTGCTCGCCTACCGCTTCCACGGCACGCGCTACGACTGCGGATCCAAGCTGGGCTATCTCCAGGCCACGGTCGCGCTGGCGCGCAAGCATCCGGAGATCGGCGCCGAGTTCAATCGCTACCTCGCTTCGCTGCGACCCGGCCGATGAACGCCGAAGAAGCCTGGAGCATCCTGAACGGCGCCGAGCTGATCTGGCCGCAGGCGGCGGTCGAGGAGGCGCTCGATTGCGTCGCCGCCCGGATCACCGCCGAGCTGGGCCGGCTCGAACCGCTGGTGCTCTCGGTGATGGGCGGTGCGGTCGTGTTCACCGGCCATCTGCTGCCGCGGCTGCGCTTTCCGCTCGATTTCGACTATGTGCATGTCACGCGCTACACGGGAACCACTTCGGGCGGCACGCTGCGCTGGATCGCCACCCCGCGCAGCCCCGTGCGCGACCGCGTCGTGCTGCTCGTCGATGACATTCTCGACGAGGGCGTGACGCTGGCGGCGATCAAGGACAAGGTTCTCGAGCTGGGAGCGCGCGCCTGTCTCGCCGCGGTGCTGGTCGACAAGGATCTCGGGCATCGCAAGCCGGTGAGCGCGGATTTCGTGGGCTTGCGGGTGCCCGACCGCTACGTGTTCGGCTTCGGCATGGACGTGCGCGGGGCGTGGCGCAACCTGCCCGCGATCTATGCGGTGGGCGAATCGCGCCCCGGATGAGCGGCACGATGCTCGCGATCATCGGCGGCAGTGGTCTGACGCGGCTGACGAACCTGGAGGTCACCGGGCGGCGCGTGGTGCGCACGCCCTATGGCGATCCGTCGGGATCGCTGCTGATCGGCCGGATCGCGAACCGCGAAGTCGTCTTCCTGGCGCGCCACGGCTACGGCCACACCATCCCGCCCCACCAGGTGAATTACCGCGCCAACATCTGGGCGCTGCGCGAGCTGCGCGCGAGCCAGGTCGTGTCGGTGGCCTCGGTGGGAGGCATCCGCGCCGACCTCGGGCCGGGCACCCTTGCCGTGCCGCACCAGCTCATCGACTACACCTGGGGGCGCATGAGCACCTTCCACGATACGATCGACGTTCCGGTCGTTCATATCGACTTCACCGAGCCCTACGATCCGCTGCTGCGCGCGGCCATCCTCGCCGCGGCCGCGCAGGCCGGCGAGCCGATCGTCGACGGCGCGGTCTACGCGGCGACCCAGGGGCCGCGGCTCGAGACCGCCGCCGAGATCGACCGGCTGGAACGCGACGGCGCCGATGTCGTCGGCATGACCGGGATGCCGGAGGCGGCGCTCGCGCGCGAACTCGGGATGCCCTACGCCGCGATCGCGGTGGTCGCGAATGCCGCCGCGGGGCGCGGCGAGAGCCGCAGTGGCGTGCAGTTCGCGCCGATCGAGCAGGTGCTGCAGCAGGCGGTCGGACGCGTGAAACGGATCGTCGAGCGGTTCTGCGCGTGATCCGCGAAAGCTGGCGGCTCATCGCTCGCGTGGTGACGTTTCGGGTTTCGGGTTTCGGGTTTCAGGGATGATCCGGCCCGTGCTCAGGATGGGGGATCCGCGCTTGCTGCGCAGGTCGCGGCCGGTCGCCGATTTCGCATCGGCAGCGCTGCGCGAGCTGCTCGACGATCTCTTCGACACGATGCATGCGCAAGACGGCGCGGGGCTCGCGGCGCCGCAGATCGGCGTCGACCTGCGGCTGGTCGTGTTCGGCTTCGAGCACAATGCGCGCTATCCACAGGCCGAACCGATCCCGCTCACGGTGTTGATCAACCCGTCGATCGAGGCGCTCGGCGGCGAGGAGGAAGGTGGATGGGAGGGCTGCCTTTCGGTGCCCGGGCTGCGCGGCTGGGTACCGCGGCTGCGGCGGATCCGCTACCGCGGCTTCGACGAGGCCGGCCGCGCCTTCGGGCGCGAGGCCGAGGGTTTTCATGCCCGCGTGGTGCAGCACGAGTGCGACCATCTCGACGGCATCCTCTATCCGATGCGCATGCGCGACCTGTCCCGCTTCGGGTTCGTCGATGCGCTCTTCCCGGAAGGTGGCGACGCGGCCGGAAGGCAATGACGCGGCGGCGTCGGAAAAGTTGAGTTAGGTCAAGAAGGTGCGCGTGGCCTGCGCGTATCCTCGCAGCGGGTGTCCGGGCGGGGCAAGGCAGCCATGGGGGTAACCAGAGCGGAGTTCATGCGCGGGCGCGCAAGGCGGCCGCGGCCGCCCTGGGCGCTCGCCGAGCGTGAGTTCATCGGCCGCTGCACCCGCTGCGGCGAGTGTTCGTCCTCCTGCCCGGCCGGCATCCTGGTTCGTGGCGCGGGGGGCTACCCCGAAGTCGATTTCACGCACGGCGGGTGCACTTTCTGCGCAGCCTGTGTGCGCATCTGTGCGACCGGCGCATTGAGGTGGATCGAGGCTGCGCCGGCGTGGAATCTGCGCGCGGTCATCTGCGCGACCCGGTGCCTGGCGAGCCGGGCAGTCGTGTGCCGCGGCTGCGGTGATGCCTGCGAGGCGGATGCCATCTCCTTCAGGCCGGGCCCGGCCGGCATCGGGTTTCCGGCCGTCGATTGGTTCGCATGCACGGGCTGCGGCGCCTGTGTCCCGGTCTGTCCGGTGCAGGCGGTCACGGCTGCCGAACGGCGGCGGGAGGCGGCCTGATGGAGATTTCGAGCCTGGTGGTGAGCGCGGCTCCGGGGCAGCGGGGTGCGGTGCGTGGTGCGCTGGAGGAAGTTCCGGGCCTCGAGGTGCATGGCGAAGACGGGAATGGGCGCTTCGTCGTGACGCTCGAGGATGGCGAGGGTTATCGGGTGGTGGATTCGATCACGATGCTCCAGGCGATGGCCGGGGTGATGGCGGTGGGGCTCGTCTACACCTATTGCGATGATGGGTTCGAAACAGCGGAGGCGAATCATGGAAATGAATCGGCGTGACTTCATCAAGGCGAATGCGGCGGCTGCGGCGGCGACGGCGGCCGGAATCGCGCTGCCCGCAGGCTCGGCGCTCGCCCAGGACAAGGAGGGCATCACCTGGGACAAGGGGGTATGCCGCTACTGTGGCACCGGTTGCGGCGAGCTGGTCGGGGTCAAGGACGGGCGGGTGGTCGCGACCCAGGGCGACCCCGATGCTCCGGTCAACCGCGGCCTGAACTGCATCAAGGGCTATTTCCTCGCCAAGATCCAGTACGGCAAGGACCGCCTGACGCAGCCGCTGCTGCGCATGAAGAACGGGAAATTCGACAAGAACGGCGAGTTCCAGCCGATCTCGTGGAAGCAGGCCTTCGACATCATGGAGGAAAAGTGCAAGGCCACCCTCAAGGCCAAGGGGCCGACCGCGGTCGGCATGTTCGGTTCCGGGCAATGGACGATCTGGGAAGGCTACGCCGCCGCCAAGCTGCTCAAGGCAGGTTTCCGCTCGAACAATCTCGATCCGAACGCACGCCACTGCATGGCCTCCGCCGTGGTCGGGTTCATGCGCACCTTCGGCATCGACGAGCCGATGGGCTGCTACGACGATTTGGAGAAGGCCGACGCGTTCGTGCTGTGGGGCTCGAACATGGCCGAGATGCACCCCATCCTGTGGTCGCGACTGACCAACCGCCGGCTCACCGCCAAGCACGTCCGGATCTTCACTCTGGCCACGTTCACCAACCGGTCCTGCGAGCTGGCCGACAGCACGCTCATCTTCAAGCCCCAGTCGGACCTGGCGATCCTCAATTACATCTGCAACTACATCATCCAGAACAATGCGGTCAACCAGGAGTTCGTGGCGAAACACGTGAACTTCGCCAAGGGCGTGACCGACATCGGCTACGGGCTGCGGCCCACGCATCCGCTCGAACAGGCCGCCGGCAACAACGGCTATCCGGGGCCGGACGGCAAGCCCAAGGGCAATCCGAACAAGGCGAGCCCGATCAGCCTCGAGGAGTTCAAGCAGTTCGTCTCGGAGTACACCGTCGAGAAGGCCTCGGAGATCTCGGGCGTACCCAAGGACAAGCTCGAGGCCCTGGCCAGGACCTACGCCGATCCGAAGACCAAGGTGTGTTCCTACTGGACGATGGGGTTCAACCAGCATTCGCGCGGAAGCTGGGTGAACAACATGATCTACAACGTGCACCTGCTGACCGGCAAGATCTCCGAGCCGGGCAACGGCCCGTTCTCGCTCACCGGCCAGCCCTCGGCCTGCGGCACGGCGCGCGAGGTCGGCACCTTCGCCCACCGGCTGCCCGCCGACATGGTGGTGATGAACCCGAAGCACCGCGAGATCGCCGAGAAGCACTGGAAGCTGCCGCCCGGCACGATCCCCGACAAGCCCGGTTATCACGCCGTCCTGCAGAACCGCATGCTCAAGGACGGCAAGCTGAACTTCTACTGGGTCATGTGCAACAACAACATGCAGACCGCGGCCAACATGAACGGGGAAACCTATCCCGGCTATCGCAACCCGGCCAACTTCGTCGTCGTTTCCGACCCCTACCCGACGGTCACTGCAATGGCGGCGGACCTGATCCTGCCGACCGCGATGTGGATGGAGAAGGAAGGCGCCTATGGAAACGCGGAGCGGCGTACCCAGTTCTGGCGCCAGCAGGTCAAGGCACCGGGTGAAGCGACGTCCGACCTCTGGCAGCTCGTGGAGTTCTCGAAGCGCTTCAAGGTCGAGGAGGTCTGGCCTGCCGAACTGGTCGCCAAGATGCCTGAGTACAGGGGCAAGACACTGTACGACGTACTGTATGCCAATGGCCAGGTCAACCGGTACCCACTGTCCGATGTGCAGAAAGGGCATCCCAACAGCGAGGCGGAGCACTTCGGCTACTACGTCCAGAAAGGACTGTTCGAGGAGTACGCGCAGTTCGGCCGCGGTCATGCCCACGATCTCGCCGACTTCGATCTCTACCACAAGACGCGCGGGCTGCGCTGGCCGGTGATCGAGGGCAAGGAGACGCTGTGGCGCTTCCGCGAGGGCTATGACCCCTATGTGAAGAAGGGCGAGGGTGTTCGCTTCTACGGCAAGCCCGACGGCAAGGCGGTGATCTTCGCGCTGCCCTATCAGCCGCCGGCGGAGGTGCCCGACAAGGAATACGATCTCTGGCTTGCCACCGGGCGCGTGCTCGAGCACTGGCACAGCGGCACCATGACGCGGCGCGTGCCCGAGCTCTACAAGGCCTTCCCCGATGCGGTGGTGTTCATGCACCCCGAGGACGCGAAGAAACGCGGCCTGCAGCGCGGCGACGTGGTCAAGGTCGTCTCGCGCCGCGGCGAGATCCGGTTGCGGGTCGACACCCGCGGCCGCAACAAGCCGCCGCTGGGCCTGGTCTTCGTGCCGTTCTTCGATGAACACCGGCTGGTCAACAAACTTACGCTCGACGCCACCTGCCCGCTCTCGAAGGAGACCGATTACAAGAAGTGTGCGGTCAAGGTGGTGAAGGCCTGAGGAGCGCAGCTCGGGAAAGGGCTCAGCGGTGGCCGCCGAATCCGAAGTCAAAGCAGACGTCGCTCGTCGACGGTTCCTCGTCGATGCGGCGAGGACGGCCTGCGGCGTCGCCCTGCTCGGTCTCGGCCTCGGCCTTTACGCGAGACAGGCCAGGGCGCTGCCGCCGGCGGCGATCCGCCCGCCGGGGGCGGGTGCCGAGAAGGATTTTCTCGGCGCCTGCATCCGCTGCGGCCTGTGCGTGCGCGACTGTCCGTACAAGATCCTCGAGCTGGCGAAGCCCGAGGAGCCGGTCGCCACGGGAACGCCGTTCTTCGTCGCGCGGCGACTGGCCTGCGAGATGTGCGAGGACATCCCCTGCGTCAAGGCCTGTCCGACCGGGGCGCTCGATCAGAAGCTCACCGACATCAACAATGCCAGGATGGGGCTCGCGGTGCTGGTCGATCACGAGACCTGCCTCAACTACCTCGGCCTTCGCTGCGACGTGTGCTACCGCGTCTGCCCGCTGATCGACAAGGCGATCACGCTCGAACCGCAGGTGAATGAGCGTACCGGCAGGCACACCCTGTTCATCCCGACCGTGCATTCGGACAAGTGCACCGGCTGCGGCAAGTGCGAGCGGGGCTGCCCGCTCGAAGTCGCGGCGATCAAGGTGTTCCCGGTGCAGATGGCCAAGGGCGAACTCGGCAGGCACTACCGGCTGGGCTGGGTGGAAAAGGAAAAGGCGGGCAAGTCGCTCATCGAAGAGCAGGGGATCATCGAACTGCCGAAACGCATGCCTGAGGCGCCGCTGCCTCCCGACGCGCCGTCTTCCGCGCCGCTGGGCAAGCCCTTCGTGCCGCACGCCCTCCAGGGAGACCGGCTGTGAGCCGCATGCCGGGAACCGACGCCGCAGCCGCGCGCGGATGGCTGGCTGCCCACAAGTGGCTGCTCGCGCGCCGCGTCTCGCAGCTCGGAATCCTGACCCTGTTCCTGCTCGGTCCGTGGGTCGGCCTGTGGATCGTCAAGGGCAACCTGAACTTCAGCTACACGCTGAATTTCCTGCCGCTCACCGATCCCTACGTGCTGTTGCAGTCGCTCGCCGCGCAACGGATCCCGGCGACGCGAGCCCTGACCGGAGCGGGCATCGTGCTCGCGTTCTATCTGCTGGTGAGCGGAAGGGTGTATTGCTCGTGGGTGTGCCCGTTGAACATGGTCACGGATGCCGCCGCATGGCTGCGTACCCGGCTCGGCATCAAGGGCGGCGCGCAGATCTCGCGCCGGGCCCGCTACTGGATCCTCGCCATGACGCTGGTGCTTGCGGGCGTCACCGGAACCATCGCCTGGGAGCTCGTCAACCCGGTGTCCATGCTCCACCGCGGCCTGATCTTCGGCGTCGGCGCGGCGTGGGCGGTGGTGCTCGCGGTGTTCCTGCTCGATCTGTTCGTCATGAAGAACGGCTGGTGCGGGCACCTGTGCCCGGTCGGCGCCTTCTACGGCCTGCTGGGACACGTGAGCCCGCTGCGGGTGAGTGCCGTGCAGCGCAGCCAGTGCAACGACTGCATGGACTGCTTCGAGGTGTGTCCCGAACCGCAGGTGATCCGCCCGGCGCTGAAGGCGGTCGGTGGCGCCTCGCCGGTGATCCTGGCGGCGAACTGCACCAATTGCGGCCGCTGCATCGACGTGTGCTCCAAACAGGTCTTCGCTTTCGGTCTCGGGCGGGGCGAGCGCCAGAAGCCGGCGCCCGAGGTGGTCGCCGGCGTGGTGCCGGCGGGGAAGTCCTAGAGCATTTCAACTTTCGACGACGTGAAGGAGGATGTCATGAAACGGTCCGTGACGATTGTTCTTGCCGCGGCACTCGCCGCGTGTTCGAGCGGGGCGACGGTGCCCCAGCAGCTCGCCGCCACGCAGACCCTGCGCGGCGCGGATGCGGCGACCGTCGATCAGGTGCCGAACAAGAAGGAATATGTGGGCAAGAGGCCTGGAAGGCAGAAGCCGATCCCGCGCACCTTCACCGGGCAGCCTCCGCTCATCCCGCATGCCACGACCAACTTCGACGAGATTTCGCTCGAGGAGAACCAGTGCCTGACCTGCCACGGACTGGATGTCTACAAGAAGAAAAAATCGCCGAAGATCGGTGATGCGCATCTGCTCCCGGGCGGAGTGGCGGTGTCGATGGAGCGCTACCTATGCACGACCTGCCACGTTCCGCAGGTCGATGCCCGGCCGCTGGTCGAAAACGTCTTCGTCGGCACTCCCCAGCAGCGCCGAGACCAGTGAAAGGCGGCTTCAGGCACCGGCGAGCGCCGCGAGCAGTTCCTGCTCCAGCCTGAGCAGCGCGGACTTTTCGTCGAGTTCCGCGCCGCTGATCAGGAAGACGTCCTCGACCCGCTCCCCCAGGGTCGCGATCTTGGCGGTGTGCACGCCGATGTGACGGCGGGCGAGCACCTGCGCGATGCTCAGGAGCAGTCCGGGCCGGTCGGCTGCGCTCACCGACATCAGGTAGCACCGGCCCTTCTCGTCGGGACGGATGGAAACCTCGGGGCTGATCGGGAAGTGCCTGACCTGCCGCGACAGGCGCACCGGTGCTGGCCGGTCGGGCGCGGCGTGCGATTCGAGCCGCTGCGCGAGGTCGTGCTCGATCAGACTGATCGCGTCGCGGTCGCCCAAGCGGGCCGACGGATCGAACAGCACGAAGCTGTCGAGCGCGTAACCGTTTCTCGTGGTGTGGATGCGGGCGTCGACGATGCTGTAGCCGAGGTGCGCGAAATACCCGCACAGGCGCACGAACAGTTCCGGTTCGTCGCGCGCGTAGATCACCACTTCGAGACCCTGGCCGATCCGGTTCAGTCGCGCCTTCACCACCGGCTCCGGCGCGTCCGGCCGGTAGTAGAGCAGGCGGGTGTGCCAGGCGATGTCAGCCGCGTCGTGGCGCATGAAATAGACCGTGTCGAACTGCTCCCACAGCGCCGCTTCAACCCCCGGTCGCAGCCCATGGAAGCGCAGCAGTGCCCTGGCCGCCTCCTGGCGCTCGGCGAGCCCGGCTCCCACAGCCGCGGCGCCTCCGCGCAGAAGGCCGAGCGTAGCCTGAAAGAGGTCCTCGATCAGGCGGGCCTTCCAGTTGTTCCAGACCTTCGGACTGGTGCCGCGGATGTCCGCGTGCGTGAGCAGGTAGAGCGCGGTGAGCCGCGTCTCGTCACCGACCCGCTCGGCGAATGCGCGGATCACCGCCGGGTCGCTCAGGTCCTGCTTCTGCGCGACGGACGACAGCACGAGATGGTTCTCGACCAGGAAGCAGACCGATTCGGTGTCCTCGCGCGCGATGTCATGGTTGCGGCAGAACCTGCGCGCGTCGCGGCTTCCCAGGACGGAATGGTCTCCGCCGCGACCCTTGGCGATGTCGTGAAAGAGTGCGGCGACATAGAGGATCCAGGGCTTGTCGAGACCGGTCATCAGGCGGCTGCACAGCGGGTATTCGTGGGCATGCTCCGCAAGGGTGAACCGGCGCAGGTTGCGCAGCACCTGGAGGATGTGCTGGTCGACGGTGTAGACGTGGAACAGGTCGTGCTGCATTTGTCCGACGATCTTCCCGAACGCCGGCAGGTAGCGTCCGAGGATGCCCCACTGGTTCATCCGCCGGAACTCGTGGGTGATCCCCCGCCGTTCCTGCAGCAGCCGGAGGAAGAGCGTGCGATTGGCGGGATCGCGCCTGAAGCGGGCATCGATCCGGCTGCGTGAGCGCCACAGCGCGCGCAGGCTGCGCGCGGTCATGCCCTTGAGCTCGGAGTGCTGCTCGAGCAGGAGGAATGCTTCCAGGATCGCACCGGGGCTGCGTTCGAAGAGCGCCTCGTCACAAACGTCGAGCAGTTCGTGCTGCATGCGGAAGCGTTCGTTGATCGCGAACGCGGCCGCTGCGGGCCCCTCCAGCAGTCGTGCGGCGAGGTTCTGCATCAGGATGGTGTTGAGCTGCGTCACCAGCTTCGCATTGCGGTAATAGCGCTGCATGAAGATCTCGCTGGCGCGCCGCACCGCCGTCGGCGCGATGGCGAAGGCGCGCGCCAGGGCCTCCTGGTGGTCGAAGACGATCCGGTCTTCGCGGCGCCCGGCGATGTGGTGCAGGCGGATGCGGACATGCCGCAGGAACTCCTCCGCGCGCTTCAGATGCAGTGCCTCGCGGCGGGTGAACAGGCCGGCGCGGGCGAGTTCGGTCCAGCTTCGGCCGAGCCGCGCGGCGCGCGCGACCCACAGGATGACCTGCAGGTCGCGCAGCCCGCCCGGGCTCTCCTTGCAATTCGGTTCCAGGCTGTAGGGCGTATCGTCGAAGCGCGAGTAGCGCTCCTCCTGCTCGAGCCGCTTGGCGCGGAAGAAGGCAGGAACATCGAGCACCTGCGCGAGCCGCTGGCAGAACGTGGCATAGAGCCGCGGGCTGCCGGCGAGCCTGCGCGCCTCGAGCAGATTCGTCTGGACCGTGATGTCGCGCCGCGCGGCCTCGACGCATTCATCGAGCGTGCGCACCGCATGGCCGATCTCGAGCCCGACGTCCCAGGCGAGTCCGACCAGCCGCTCGACGCTCGCGGAGACCGCCGCATCCAGCGCGTCTGGGACGAGCACGAGCAGGTCGACATCCGAATCGGGAAAGAGCTCGGCGCGGCCGTAGCCGCCCACTGCGACCAGGCAGGCTTCGGAGGGCAGGGCGCACTGCCTCCAGACCTCGCGCAGGATGCCGTCGACCTCCCGCGCGCGGCCGCGCAGCAGGGCCGCCGCGCGCGGGCAGGTTTCGTACTCCCGCTGCAGCCGTTCCTGCGCCCCGGTGAGACGGACCCGGATTCCGGCCACGAGCGCGCGCAGGTCCGCCTCCTGCATCATTCCATCGCACCCGCGCCGTCCGGCCACCGCCCGGAGCGTTCAGACGATGAAGGGCGGGGCCGGTGGCGCGCCGGCCGAAAGCGTCAGGACCTCGTAGCCGCGCTCGGTGACCAGCACGGTGTGCTCCCACTGCGCGGAGAGGCTGCGATCCCTGGTCACGATCGTCCATCCGTCGCCCAGTTCGGAGACGGCCGCGCGGCCGGCGTTGATCATCGGCTCGATGGTGAAGGTCATTCCGGGGAGCAGTTCGATGCCCGTGCCGGGCTCGCCGTAATGCAGCACCTGGGGTTCCTCATGAAACCCGAGCCCGATTCCATGGCCGCAGAACTCGCGAACCACCGAGAATCCGTTGCCTTCCGCGTGGCGCTGGATGGCGTGGCCGATGTCACCCAGCCTTCTGTGCGGGCCGACCGCGGCGATCCCGTGCCACATGCACTCATAGCTCACCGCGCACAGGCGTCTGGCCAGAATCGAGGTCTTGGCCCCGACGATGAACATGCGGCTGCTGTCGCCGTGGTAGTCGTCCTTGATGACCGTGATGTCGAGATTGACGATGTCGCCCTTCCTGAGCGCGCGCTCGTTCGGGACGCCGTGGCAGACCTGGTGGTTGATCGAGGCGCAGATCGACTTCGGGTAGGGCGGGTAGCCGGGAGGCGCGTAGTGCAGTGGAGCCGGAATGGTGCCCTGAACGTCGACCATGTAGTCGTGGCACAGCCGGTCGAGTTCGGCGGTCGTCACGCCCGGCAGGACGTACGGTTCGATGTAGTCGAGCACTTCGCCGGTCAGGCGCCCGGCGACGCGCATCTTCTCGATCTCCTTGGCGGTCTTGATGGTGATGCTCATGGTTGCGCGGCCGGAAAAGGACGAAGGGTATCGGAAGGCAACCCGCGGCGCAATTTCACCGCCCGCCCGGGGGCCGGTGCGCGGAGACCGCCTTTGCTTGAGGGGCCACCCCCGAAACCGTTATAATGCCGCGCTTGCCCGATCGGCGGGCAAAATCTGCACGTCCGGCATGGAACGGGTGCGGCTTCGATCGATGGAAGCCGGCGGCTCGCCGGGCGGATGAACAACCCTTTCCGGAGCGATCATGACTGCAATGACCATGCGTCAAATGCTGGAGGCCGGCGTGCATTTCGGCCACCAGACCCGATTCTGGAACCCGAAGATGGCGCCCTATATCTTCGGCTACCGGAACAAGATCCACATCATCAACCTCGAAAAGACCCTGGTGAAGTACCAGGAGGCGATGCAGTACGTGCGCCGGATGTCGTCGAACAAGGGGGTGGTCCTGTTCGTCGGCACCAAGCGGCAGTCGCGCGAGACCATCCGCGAGGAAGCGCAGCGCTGCGGCATGCCCTGGGTCGATGAACGCTGGCTCGGCGGCATGCTGACCAATTTCAAGACCGTCAAACTGTCGATCAAGCGGCTCAAGGACATGGAGCAGATGGCTGGCGACGGATCGTTCGAGCGGATGTCGAAGAAGGAAGCCCTGCAGCTTCAGAGGGATCTGGCGAAGCTGCAGAAGAGCCTGGGCGGCATCAAGGACATGAACGGGCTGCCCGACGCGCTGTTCGTCATCGATGTGGGCTACCACAAGATCGCGGTCACCGAGGCGAAGAAGCTCGGAATTCCGATCGTCGGAGTGGTCGATACCAATCACTCGCCGCAAGGCATCGCCTACGTCATTCCGGGCAACGACGACTCGAGCCGCGCGATCCGGCTGTATGCGCGCGGTGCGGCCGATGCCATCCTCGAAGGCCGCTCGCAGGTCGTTCAGGAGATCGCCGAGGCCGCGAGCGACGAGTTCGTCGAGGTTGATGAGGAACAGAAGCCCGGCGCCGACCTCTGAGGCGCAGGTGCGGGACCGATCAAACGTTCAGGAGCGGCAATGGCGGAAATTACCGCAGCATTGGTGAAGGAACTGCGCGAGCGTACCGACGCGCCGATGATGGAATGCAAGAAGGCGCTGGTCGAGGCCGGTGGCGAGATTGTCCGCGCCGAGGAAATCCTGCGGGTCAAGCTCGGCAACAAGGCGGCCAAGGCGGCGAGCCGGGTGACCGCGGAAGGAGTCGTCGGCACCCACGTTTCGCCCGATCGCAGGCTGGCGGCGATCGTCGAGGTGAATTGCGAGACCGACTTCGTCGCCAGGAACCCGGAGTTCGTTTCGTTCGCGAAATCGCTGGCGGAACTGGTCGCGACGAAGCGGCCGGAGAGCGTCGAGGCGCTGGCCGCCCTGCCGCTCGCCGCAGGCAGTGTCGAGGACGTTCGAAAGGCGATGATCGGCAGGATCGGCGAGAACCTGTCGATCCGGCGTTTCTCCCTCCTCGAGGCGCGCGGCGCGATCGCCCAGTACGTTCATGGCGGCGCGAAGATCGGCGTGCTGGTCGATCTGGTCGGAGGCGACGAGACGCTTGGGCGGGACATCGCGATGCACGTCGCGGCATCCAGGCCGCTCGCGCTGTCGCGCGAACAGGTGCCGGCCGGTGTGGTGGAACGCGAGCGTTCGATCGCGTCGCAAAAGGCGGCGGAATCGGGCAAACCCGCCAACATCGTCGAGAAGATGGTCGAAGGCTCGGTGCAGAAGTTCCTGAAGGAGTCCACCCTGCTCGGCCAGGCATTCGTGAAGGACGACAAACTGAGCGTCGGGCAACTGCTCGCCTCGCGTGGTGCTTCGGTCGCCGCCTTCACGCTCTACGTGGTCGGCGAAGGGATCGAAAGAAAGAAGTCGGACTTCGCCGCAGAGGTCGCAGCCGCCGCCGGAGCGGGTCGCGGCTAGCATGGCCGAAGTGCCGGCTTTCCGCCGGGTGCTGCTCAAGCTCTCCGGCGAGGCACTCATGGGCGATGACGCCTATGGGATCAACCGCGCCATGCTTCAGGCGATCGTCGCCGAGATCGCCGGCGTGGCCGCCCTGGGTGTCGAGATCGCGGTGGTGATCGGGGGCGGCAACATCTTCCGTGGCGTGGCCGCCGGCGCCGCCGGCATGGATCGTGTCGCCGCGGATTACATGGGCATGCTGGCGACGGTGATGAACGCACTCGCGCTCCAGGACGAGATGCGGCGCTCGGGGCTCTCGTGCCGGGTGCAGTCGGCGCTCAACATCGAGCAGGTGTGCGAGCCCTACATCCGCGGCAAGGCGGTCCGCTACCTCGAAGAGGGCAAGATCGTCGTGTTCGGGGCCGGAACCGGGAATCCCTTCTTCACCACCGATACCGCGGCCGCGCTCCGTGGCGCCGAGATCGGCGCAGAGATCGTGCTGAAGGCGACCAAGGTCGATGGCGTGTATACGGCGGACCCCATGAAGGACCCGCGGGCACGGCGCTATGCCAGGGTTTCCTTCGACGAGGCGATCGGAAAGAACCTGAAGGTGATGGATGCCACGGCGCTCGCGCTTTGCCGGGACCGGAAGCTGCCGATCAACGTGTTCAGCATCTTCAAGCCGGGGGCGTTCAAGCGCGTCGTCCTGGGACAGGACGAGGGTACGCTGGTACATTGCTAGGTGTTTGCGGATTCGGGACGGGTCGCCGTCCCGCCGTGACCTCTCTTGACTGCTGCGGAGGCTGGGCATGATCGCGGAACTGAAGGCCGGCACGGAACAGAAGATGCACAAGTCGATCGAGGCGCTCAAGCATGAGTTCGCCAAGGTACGGACCGGGCGCGCGCACACCGGACTGCTCGATCACATCACGGTCGATTACTATGGCTCGCAGATGCCGATCCCGCAGGTGGCGGGCGTGAGTCTGCTGGATGCGCGCACGATCGGCGTGACGCCCTGGGACAAGAAGATGCTGCCGGTGGTCGAGAAGGCCATCCGCGACAGCGATCTCGGCTTGAATCCATCGACGTTCGGAGAGACCGTGCGCGTGCCGATGCCCGCCCTGACCGAGGAGCGCCGCAGGGACCTGATCAAGGTCGTGCACAAGGAAGCGGAAGCGGTGCGCGTCGCGGTGCGCAACCTGCGCCGGGACGCCAATCACGCTCTCAAGGAGGCGGTGAAGAACAAGACCATTTCGGAGGATGACGAAAGGCGGGCGGTGGAGGAAATCCAGAAACTGACCGATCGCAATATCGCGGAGATCGACGGCATCCTCGCCGCTAAAGAAGCCGACCTGATGGCCGTATAGGCAGCGCACGACGCCCGTACCCGGAGGGAGCGATGACGCACTACGTGAGCTCGACCAAGGGAATCCCGGAGGTCTCGGACATGCCGCGACATGTTGCGATCATCATGGATGGCAACGGCCGCTGGGCCCGCAGGCGTTTCCTGCCGCGGGTGGCCGGACACAAGCGGGGCGTGGAGGCGGTGCGCGCGGTCATCAGTGCCTGCATCGAACGCGGCATCTCCCACCTCACCCTGTTCGCATTCTCCTCGGAGAACTGGCGGCGGCCGCCCGAGGAAGTCTCCTTCCTGATGCAGCTCTTCGTGAATTCGCTGGAGCAGGAGATCAGCCGGCTGCACGAAAGCAGGATCCGATTTCGCGCGATCGGCGACATCGAGGCCTTCGAGCCGCGTCTCATCGAGCTGATTCGCCGCGCCGAGACGGTGACCGCGGCGAACCGCAGACTGACGCTCACGGTCGCCGCCAATTACGGCGGGCGCTGGGACATCCTGCGGGCGATCGAGCGCATGCTGGCCGCTCATCCCGAAAGGCGCAGCGGATTCTCGGAGGACGATCTCGCCCCGCATCTGGCGCTTACCGACGTTCCCGAGCCCGATCTGTTCATCCGTACCGGCGGCGAGCAGCGCATCAGCAATTTCCTGCTCTGGCAGCTTGCCTATGCCGAGCTGTACTTCACCGATACCTTGTGGCCGGAGTTCGACGCGGCCGCGCTCGATCGAGCCATCGAGTCGTACCGGCTGCGCGAGCGCCGTTTCGGTCGCACCAGCGAGCAGCTGCGCGGCGCGCGGGAAACGAAACGGGTCGATGCTCCCGAGCCTCGTGCGGTCGCCGAGAAAGCGGTACCGTAGATGCTCGGCGCGCGGGTCGCGACCGCGCTCGTCCTTCTGGCGGGATTCCTGGTTGCCGTGTTCGGCCTTCCTGCGCACGCATGGCGGATCGTGATCGGCCTGCTGACTGCGGTGGCGGCCTGGGAATGGAGCGCCCTGGCGGGCGCCGCGAGCGCCGGTCGCACTCCGTACGTCATCGCGACCGGGGTCGCCGCATGGTTCTGCGGCGCGGCTGCGCAAGCAGGCGGGCCGTGGGTGACGCTTCTGATCGCGATCTACACGCTGGCGGTCGCGTTCTGGCTGATCGTCGTGCCCTGGTGGCTGATCAGGAAATGGCCGTTGCGCGGCGGCGCTCCGGCCGCGCTGATCGGATGGCTTGTGCTGCTGCCCAGTGCATGTGCGCTCGTTCAGCTTCGCGCGCTCGGTCCGTGGCTGCTGGTTGCTGCCATGGCCATCGTCTGGGTCGCGGACACCGCCGCCTATTTTTCCGGCCGCGCGTTCGGCCGGAGAAAACTCGCGCCCCTCATCAGTCCGGGCAAGACCTGGGAAGGGGCGTGGGGCGCGATCGCAGCCGTGCTGGTCGCTGGGCTGGCGGTTCTTGCCGCTCTGCCCGAGAGTTCGATCGCTCCCGGTCTGGCGCCGTGGTTCGTGCTGGGCCTGATTCCGGTGACCGCGGTCGGGATCGCCGGCGATCTGTTCGAATCGTTGCTCAAGCGGCAGGCCGGGGTCAAGGACAGCAGCCATCTGCTGCCGGGGCACGGTGGCTTGCTCGACCGCATCGACAGCCTCGTGGCGACGCTGCCTTTCGCCGGGCTGGCCGCGATCTGGATCGCCAAATGAACGCCCGCAAGGGGCTCACCATACTCGGCGCGACTGGCTCCATCGGGGTCAATACCCTCGATGTGGTCAGCCGCCATCCGGAGCGCTTCGAGGTGCTCGGACTGAGCGCGAACCGGCAGATTGAACGGCTCTTCGAACAGTGCCTCGCCTTCCGGCCCCGCTGGGCCGCGGTTCCCGACGCCGATGGCGCGGCGCTGCTGGATTCACGGCTGCGCGCCGCAGGCTGTCCGGTCGAGGTCCTCAGCGGTGAAGCCTCGCTGGAGGCGATCGCCAGCCGGCCCGAGGTCGATACCGTGATGGCTGCGATCGTGGGCGCCGCCGGGTTGCGTGCGACCCTGGCTGCGGCACGAGCGGGCAAGACGGTCTTGCTCGCGAACAAGGAATCGCTGGTGATGGCCGGCGCCCTGTTCATGGCCGAGGTGCGTCGATCCGGCGCGGTCCTGCTTCCGATCGATAGCGAACATAATGCTGTATATCAGTCACTTCCGTATGATTATTCAGGTGATTTCTCGAAACAGGGCGTGCGCCGGATCATCCTGACCGCCTCCGGCGGCCCGTTCCGGGACACCCCGCCGGACCGCCTCCGCGACGTCACGCCCGATCAGGCCTGCGCTCACCCCAACTGGGTGATGGGGCGCAAGATTTCGGTGGATTCGGCGACGATGATGAACAAGGGTCTCGAGGTGATCGAGGCCCACTGGCTATTCAACGCGGCTCCGGAATGCATCGATGTGGTCATCCATCCGCAGAGCGTGGTGCATTCGCTGGTGGAGTATGTCGATGGCTCGGTCATCGCCCAGTTGGGCAACCCCGACATGCGCACCCCGATCGCCCACGCCCTGGCTTATCCCGATCGCATCGAGGCGGGCGTTGCGCCGCTCGACCTGTGCGCGGTGGCCCGGCTGACCTTCGAGCGGCCCGACCCCGGGCGTTTTCCCTGCCTGCCGCTCGCCTACGAAGCACTGCGCGAGGGGGGAAGCGCGCCGGCGAGTCTGAATGCAGCGAACGAAGTGGCGGTCGCTGCGTTCCTGGAGGGCCGGCTGGCCTTCGACCGGATCCCCCGCGTGATCGCCTCGGTGATGGAGCGCAGCGGTCGCGGCCCGGCGGACACGAT